>Ga0209163_1000348_pt1 | contig 96426 bp, 81 predicted proteins | sample MTBAKSrepl2MetaG_FD_187457 | JGI IMG/M metagenome (GOLD analysis project Ga0209163, IMG submission 187457) | Enrichment culture microbial communities om Arthur Kill intertidal strait, New Jersey, USA, that are MTBE-degrading - MTBE-AKS2 (Arthur... | ecosystem: Environmental > Aquatic > Marine >...
TCGAATGGCCATAAGACGATTATGGCTGCGCAGAGTTGCCGCCGCGCCTGACGCCACGTCCAATTCAGACATGGAGCAGTTTTCAGCATTGGGCATGACCAGCGGCTTTGCCATGGGGAAAGCAAAGCATATCTTTCACAAAAGTACAAGCAAAAAATGCAACTTATCGGAAATTATTTTCGAGAACCGCTATAACTATTGTACCTTGAACCCCGGGACCCCGAGGGCATTAAGTATTATGTCCCCGCAATTAACAGTTTTGTTGGGATATTAAATTATTTTACGGCTAGCTGACGGCCAGCCGGAAACCGACGTCGTGGTCCCGGTGGACGGGCAGATGCCAATCCCGAAACCCGCACTGGCAGAAATAGGCGTCGGAAAGCCAGCTTCCGCCCCGGACGATCCGGGCGGCCGGTCCCTCCGGGTCTTCCCGCCCGTCGTCGGCCCGGTAAGGATAGAGCTTCTCCTGGCTGCTGGTCCACTCCCAGACCAGACCGTGCAGGTCGAACAGTCCGAACTTGTTGGGCCTTTTCTGGCCGACCGGGTGAGGCTGGAACCTGGCGTTGGCCTCGAACCAGGCGTAATGGTCCAGCCTGGAAGAGCGGCCTTCGAAGCAGTAATCGCCCCGGCTGCCGGCCCGGCAGCAGAATTCCCACTCGGCTTCGGTCGGCAGGCGGTGGGCGTCGGTGTTCATATAATCGTTGAGGCGTTTGATGAATTCCCGGGCCTCGTACCAGTTGACCGTTTCCATGGGTAAATCCCAGCCGCCCTTGAACGAAGCCTTGTTGATTTCCATGATCCTGGTCCACTGGCCCTGGGTGACCGGATAACGTCCCATGTAGAAGGGTTTAATCTTGACCGCGTGTTTGGGGGCGAAATCATATCGGGAAAAATTTTTTTCCGCGGCCAGTTCCCGGACCTCCCGCTCCACCGCCTCCAGATCGTAGGGATCATCCACCAGGTCGTCCTTGCCCATGACGAACTCGCCGCCCGGCACCAGAATGAATTCCATGCCGATCTTGTTGACCAGTTTTTTCTTTAAAGGTTTTTCATCCATGTATGGCTCGATCCGCGTCACTTTGTTTAATAAATGGAAGGACCGGTTATTGATCCCGCCGGTCTTGGGATTCCCGCTCCACGCCGCCGATTCAGTTAAATGGCCGGCCACGGCTCCGGTCGACTAGAGGGCTTTTTTCAAATCTTCCGCTTTTTGGGCGATAACAGCCAGGTCCCCCGGCACCAGTTCCCAGTCGGACAAGGCCAACCCGTCGTTGTCCCAACGGGGGATCAGGTGCATGTGATAATGGGGAATAATCTGGCAGGCCGCCTTCCCGTTGGCCTGGAAGACGCTCAGACCGTCGGCCTTGAGCCCTTTCATGGCCGCCCGGCCCAGACGTTTGGACAGGGCGATCAGTCCTTGCAGAAGTTCATCGGTCATCTCGATCAGGTCGGCGTGATGCTCCTTGGGGATCAGGAGACAATGCCCGGGGGCCAGAGGGTTAATATCCATGAAGGCCAGAAAACGGTCGTCTTCGTAAACCTTGATGGCCGGAATTTCACCGGCGACAATCTTGCAAAAGATGCAGTCAGTCATAAAGGCCCTCCCAAGGTTGATTTTTATCACTGATTCAAGGCCGGCATAATATTTTCTTTTTCCTGGTGGAATATTTCGGCTACCAAATCCGCGGTCAATTTACGGGCTTTCTCGGGCGACGGCAATCGAGGCCAGGTCCGGACGCCGTCGGCCGGGGGATTCAAGGGTTTAAAGGTCATGCTTTTTTCCAGGGCGTTCACTTTATCCGCCTCGAAGCTCCCGGCCAAAAAAATCTTTTTAGTCACCAGGTCGATGTCCATGCTTTTGAGGAAGTTGATGATGGTGACGATGTCGTGGTTATTGTGGAAATTCTTGATGTCCTCGTTGATTTCCCCGGCCAGGGCCAGGACTTCATCGGCGGCCTGTCCCGCTTCTTCGGCTTTCTGATGCAAGAGGGCGTACGCCTCGAAAATCAGTTTGAGGTACCTGCCTTTATGGGTGAATCCCTTGAGACTCAAACCTGCGGGGCAGGCGGGGGGCCGTCCTTCGGCATTGGCCGATCCCAACCGGGCCAGAGGTGGAGGTGTGAATCCTAAACGTTGAAAAAATTTTTGAAAATTTTCCGAAGTCACCAGCAGGCCAGCCAGATCGTCCCGCGTCTTCCGAACCTCGGCCTCGATGGTCCGATACTTCTCCACGGCCTCCCGGTATTCCTCGATTTCTTGCTCGAGGATAAGTCTTTCGTGGAGGTAATTATTGATTACCTCTTCCTTGACTTGGTAACTCAGGGAGTTCAGGAAATCATCGGACATGGAAGACATGAGGCCCACCTTGATTTACAGAGCAAATTTAAGGGATGACCGGCCGATTGTCAATCGGAGACTGTTTGCGGCGGTAATCTATCAGTTATTAGTGGTCCGGATTCCCGCTTGCGCGGGAGTGACCTTGATAACTATACGTCATTCCTGCGAAAGCAGAAATCGACCTCGGTCGTCCGGGCTGAAAACAGAGTGGCCTGACCTTGTTCCGTGAATGGTTGCTTAGGGGCCTGGATTATTTTTTCGGGCGAATGGGTTGAAGACGGGCTAATTTGAGCCTTTGGCGTGCCACTTCCCAAAATAGGAATAACCGGATTTAGGCGCCGGAGGCCATGGGGGGCGGAGCGGCGCTTGTGGTCCAGAAACGCTTGTAGTAGGCCAGGACCAGGCAGGTCATGGGCAGGGCGATGAGCAAGCCCAGAATGCCCAGGAATTTGCCCCAGACGGATAAGGAAAGCAGGATCATGGCCGGACTGAGGCCGGTGACGTCGCCCATGATCTTGGGTACCAGGAATCCGTCCTGAATGGCCTGGACCACGGCAAAAACCAGGCAGGTCAGTCCCATGGCCACCCAAATGCTGGTCCCGCTTTCCAGGGCCTGAACCGTAGCCAGCAAGAGGGCGGGCGGTATGGCGATAAGCTGCAGGTAGGGGACCATATTCAAAAGCCCTGTAAACAATCCGAGCAAAAGGCCCAGGGGCAGGCCGATGATGGTAAAGCCCAAGGCCAGTAGCACGCCGACTATCGAGGCCACCGCGGCCTGAGCCCTGAAGTAGCGCTGCATGGCCGCGTTGAACTCTTCAATGAAGGTCACCACCCCTTCCCGGTGAGCCGGCGGGATCAGGTCCGCCCATTCATCCTTAACCCTTTGGTAATCCAGGAGCAGAAAGATCAGGTAGAGTCCGATCAGGCTCAGCCCGAACAAACCCATGATGAAGTTGGCCGTGCCGGTGATGACGCCCCAAACACCGGGCAGGATTTTTTGACCTATTTTTTCAACAATCTTCCAGAAGTTTTCCGTTTGGAAAAAGGCCCGGATTTCCTCTCTGGAGGCGTAGTCTTTGATGGCTTTCCAGAGGTCCGGGGGCAGCCGCCGGGAAGCCCGTTCGGCGATTTGGGAGTCATCCACAACTTTTGACAAAACCTGACCCATTTGGGTGATTTCCTCAACAATTAAAGGAATCACCAGCCACGTCGCCAGAGCCGCCAAAATGACGAGGAAGGACAGGCTGAGGATCACGGCGGGCAGGCGACGGGGCACCTTTTTTTGAATCAGAAGGACCAGGGGGTTGATGAGGTAAGCCAAAAGAAAAGCCACGGCGAAAGGAATAAGCACATCGCTCAAATATTTGAGAATCCAGATAAGACCGAAAAAAAGAGCGGCGCCCAGGCTTAAGCTGACCAGCCGGTTTAAGGAATATGGTTTTTCGTTTTTACCCATAAACTTTATAAATATAAGGTCAGGCCAAATATAATAAACACCATCACCCGCCCCAATAGGCAAGCGGCCGGTCCCCGTCTTTGTCGTTTGGCTCCAAGGTTCTTAGGCGTGAAATTATCAAGCCGCCTGGCCGAACCTTTGTAAAGCCTTTAGGGTCAGTTCGGCGAAAAAATCGGGATCGAGAGGCTCGATCCGTCGAAAATCAGGGTCCAGGGCGTTTTCCGGATTGAAATTTTGGAGTTTCCATTCAGGGGCATAGGCCAGTTGTTCGGCCAATTCGAGGATGTCCCTTTCCGAATGCAGGCTGGGGACAACCGTGGTCCTCAAGGTATAGGGGACGGGGCTGGAACGCAACAGTTCCAGGCTGTCCATGATTGGAGTCAGGAAGCCCGGTCGACCGGCGGCCCGGGCGTAGCTCGTCTCGTCCAAGGCGGCCTTGACGTCCATGGCTACGTGGTCAAGGCGGCCGGCTTTCAGCAAGCGCTTCAGGATTTCGGGTCGGCTGCCGTTGGTGTCCAGCTTGATCTTGAAGCCCAGGTCCTTGATTTCCGTGATCAAAGCTTCAAGACCCGGACTCAGGGTCGGTTCGCCGCCGCTCAGGACGACTCCGTCCACCCAGCCCCTGAATTTGGTCAAACGAGCCCTGATCTCCGGCCACGGCAAGGTGGGATAGTCGTCGGGGTTGAGGACCAGTCCATGGTTATGGCAGAAAGGGCAACGGAAATTGCAATGGGCCAAAAAAATGACGGCGGCGACCTGACCGGGCCAATCCAGGAAAGAGGTCTCCAAAAAGCCCTTTATTTCATATTGGAAGGGAGCGGTCATCCTTGTGTTCTGTTTAACTACCTGATTTCAGGCCGCCTCGGGTGGGACGACTTCCTTGGCGTATTTTTTCAGAAAGCGGCGAATCGGCACTTCATGTTCAAGGTGGCTGCCGTCGTCCAGGACCAGGATGGGCAATTTGCCCTGGTCAACCAGGTCCACTAGCTCATGCCAGGCCAGATGCGCCAGGACCCTGTAGTCTTCGGTGGTGATTTTTTCAACCTTGACGCCCATTTTGTTCAGGTTGAAGCGCTCCTTGATCCTTTGGCACTTGATACAACCGTCCTTGGTGAACAGAGTCATGAATCCACCCTCCTTTACAACCCCCGATTTTTGTCCTAGGCCGCGGCCGACCGGGCCGAAGCCGCCCCTTCCGCAAAATAAGGCTCATTGCGGAAGCGATCCCGCAATTCGCCCAGTTTCCCCTTGTTCCAAGCCGAAAGCTTGGTGAAATATCCGGTTATCCGGGTGATGCCTTCCACATCGGTCGATTGACAATAAAGACATGTCTCTCGCAGACCCCTGGCCGTGCGGCCGCAGGTCCGGCAGGTGGTGAATTCCGGGGAAAAGGCCACCTGATCGTTCTGGGTCCACCGGAAGGTCTTTTCGACAAAGTTGGCCAAAGACTCGGCCGAAGGCCGTTTTTCCCCCAGCCAGATGTGGGTGATGGCCCCGGCTTCGATCAAGGGATGAAACAAACCTTCCAGCTTGATCCGCTCAACGGGATTGATGGCGGCGCCTATGTTGAACAAGGTCGAATTGGTGTAATAAATCTCATTCCGGGACAAATCGCCTTTAATCACTTTGGCGGCCTTTTCCGGGTAACGTTCCAAATCCAATTTGGCGAAACGATAAGCCGTGCTCTCGGCCGGGGTCTGTTCCAGGACGAAATTCATGCCGTACCTGGCCCGGAATTTATCGGCCAGGGTCTTCATGTAGGCGATGACCTCCAGGCCGAAGCGGATGGCTTCATCCGTTTCATGGAGTTCGCAGCCGGTGTGATGCTGGACCATCTCGTTGAGTCCGACCATGCCGACCAGATAACTGGCTCTTCTGAGTCGCAAATAAGCCTCGCCGTCCCGGTTCATCCCCAAGAGGGCCAAAGGACCTTTCTCACCCTGCTCAAGCAGGCGCTCGATAAAGGCCTTTTTCTGGATATGGGCCCGAACGGCCAGCTCGAACTTTTCCTTGATCAAAGTCATCAATCTGCCGTTGTCGCCTTCGGCCAGGTAAGCCAGGCGGGGCAAGTTGAGGGTCACGTTTTGGAGGGCGGTATAGCGCATGCGCCACGGGGTCTTGGCGTCCTCCAAGTCGCTTTGTTCCAGTTTGAAGGAGAGCCGGCAACATTCCGAGACCTTGGCCGTCCCGCCCCGGTCGAAGACGAAATAGGTGTTGCCCTTCTCCGCGGCCACTTGGCAGATTAAGTGCAGGAAGTCCCGGTGCCCCGGCGTCTGGAAAAACTTTTCCGTGATATGGACCAGGGGTTTGGGGAAGAAGAAGGGCCGGCCCGAAGCGTCGCCTTCGAGGTAAACCTCGAAAAGAGCCCAAACAAAACGCTGGGCCTCTTTCTCAAAATCGGCATAAATCAGATAGGGTTTTTCGGCCCGGCCGGCCTGGTCCGGGTTTTCAACGTATTGACCGCCGGGACCGATGGCCGGTACGTCGGCGAAGTGTTTGGGCACCTCCCAATACAGATTGATGTCGGAAAAGATGGCCTGGCCGCCCCGGGCCACGGCTTGCTGAGAGAATTCGAAAATGAGCATCTGGGCCAGTTGCTTGACCCGCCGGTCGTCCAGCCCGACCAGGTAGGGGGCGAAGAAAAGATTGATCGCGTCCCAGCCGATGGCCCCGGCGAAATTCGATTGCAGGGCCGCAGCGAACTTGACCATGTGGGCCAAAAGCACCTCGGGATGCCGGGCCGGCTTGGCCAGGGACAGGGCGTTGGGCAGAGACAAACCGTACTTTTTAATATATTCAAGAGATTGACCGGAACAATACGGACGGTCGATAAACCCCAGGTCGTGAAGATGCAGGTCCCCTCTCATGTGGGCGTCGCCGATGTCCTGGTCAAAGACGTTGAGAAAGGCGAATTCCTTCTTGATGTGCTCGGCCAAGGTCAGGTTGGTCGCTTCCGGCCCGTGGGGGATGTTGGCGTTCTCCTTGTTCTGCTGGAGAATCAACTGCTCAACGTCGTAAATGGGCATACCCAGCCGGGTGTGCATCCGCCGAATGTCCTCCAGCCCGCGTTCCAAAAGCTTGGCGTTGACCAGCTCGCGAATGAGCGGGGCGGAGACGAATTTTATCTTGGTCTGGAGGACAAAATCCTCGACCTCCATGCCGATGGTCTCGGCCGTGCCGGGATCGACTGTGGTCTCCCTGAGCAGGGCGTCGACGATGCGCTGCCGATTCCAACCCTGGAGGTCTTCGTCCGAGGAGCGGACGAAAAGGGCCATATCGGTGGCGTCAGGCCCCAGCGGCCGCAACCTGGGCACTTTTATACTTTGAAGACTAATCATAATCAAAAACCCTTTGCTCCAAGTCCCAAGCCAGACTCGTTAGTGCGAGGAATTTAGATTTTTGGTCTTTTAAAAAGAACTTAGGGAAAGGAAGCCCTTTGCTTCCGCCGTCAATTTATTATCCCCTATATTGGGTTCCCTAAAATTGGAAATACTATATTTAGTGTGCACCGCCTTGTCAAGGATTTTTTTCCTAACCGTCCGGCCATTTCCGACAAAAATCCGGATTTATAATTATTTTAATTTGTTATAAATAAAATAAAATTATAATTTCTTCGGTAGAAGTAGGTCTAAAATATGTGCCCAAAAAACCCCGCGTAATTACCGGCGTAAATAATTTAGGACAGCTTTATCCGCTTGAATACAAATCCGGCCTGCGGCGGGGCAGAAAGAAGCCCATTTTGCTTTCCCGGACGGCGGCCAGGTCGGCGGCCCGCAGATCGGCCCAGATGAGGGTTTCGTCTTCGCCGGCCCACTGGGCCAGGACCTGGCCTTTCGGCCCGAGGATCACGGCGGCCCCGGGGAAAGCCGGGCCTTGGCCGTGGTCACCCGACGGGTTGCAGGCCAGAAGAAAAACGCTGTTGTCGTAAGCCCGGGCCGGCAGGTACCTGAGCCAGCGATCGAGTTTGTCCTGGGGTTCCTCCCGGGGCGAGGCGTGGGGCAAGAGAATCACCTCGACCCCCAGCAGGGCCTGAGTCAGGCTGATTTCGGGAAAGTGCCCTTCGTAACAAAGTTGGATGCCGTAGCGGACCTGGTCGTATTCCCAGACGGCCAGCCTGTGTCCGGCTTGGAAAAGATTTTCCTCATTGGGACCCAGGTGGGTCTTGCGGTGGAGGCCGATCAGACCTTGGGGGCCGACCATGATCTGGGTCAGATGGCAGTTTGTTTCGCGGCCGGTTTCCACCAGTCCGGCGGCGATGACCAGGCCGGATTCTTGGGCCAGGGCGGCCAGGGCTTCGGTCGAAGGTCCGGGCACGGGTTCGGCCCAAGCCTGCATGGACCGCCGGACGGTGTACCCGGTCAGGGAGGCTTCCGGAAAAAGGATCAGTTCGGCCCCCAGGTCCGCGGCCTGAAAGACCAGTCGCCGGGTCTTTTCCAAGTTGCCCTTTTTATCACCGACAATGGAGGCCATCACGGCGGCGGCCGCCCGGAGATCGCGCATGTTTTATCCTTGGCTTGTTTTTAATCCTCCCTTCGAAGTTTATTCCAATTTCCCTTTCCAAGACAATATTTGATTTATCAGGACCGCCCCAAGGCGGTTGACCGGCCTGATGAGAAGTTTTTAGACCTTGGACCAAACCTCTGGTCCCCTTTGTAAAAGCCGGGCTTGTCATTAAATTACGAAATCTATTTTCCGATAATTACCAAGAGAGGAAATTAGTCTTCCGGAAGCTTTTTTCCCTGAAAATTCCTCTGATTATTTTTCAGTTGCCCCGGCCGGCCGAAGTTATCCGTGGAAAATAGGAAGCAGGTCTTCCGCCCCCAGGAGCATCCAGGTAAAAATAAATAATAATATCAAAATATTATATCAATAGGGTAGTGGCTTGTCTTTTGCACCAATTTTCACAGAATCTTAGGCCATGAAGGAAAGCTTACGAATTTGAAAGAGTTGGTTCGATCCAAACTTTTGATAAATTGACTTGTGAGTTTTTTAAGCGGCCCAAGCCCCGAACCTGGTCCCGGTGGACGCCCCGAAGGCTGTCCCGGTCGGACAGCTCTTCACTCTTTCAACAAATAAGGATGAACCAAAGCCGAGCCGATGATCAAGGAGCTGGAAGAAGGTTCACGAAATGAACATCCGCCCTGGGTCCGGGTGAGGTCGCCTGTGTCTCCAAGGTCAGGGTTCGAAAAAGGCGGACTGATTTGAACACATTTTTACTCGCCCCGACGGATGAAGCGGGACGGAGGGATTGTTCGGCGAGGGAATAAGATGTTTTTAAAAAATAAAATGGTGCAATTGATCATCGGTTTAGCCCTGGGCACGGTGGTTCTGCTCCTGCCCCGACCCGAAGGAAACAGATTCGAAATAATCGGGGACCCGGAGCGGAAGTTGGCCGTTCAGGTCCAAGGCGATTTTCAGTTGATCCCGGCCAAGGACGAGAAGGCCAAGGGGTATGTTCTGGAGGCCAAGTCGCCGGGACGGCCCGCCATCGGCGACCGCCTGACCAAGGAAGCCGAAAAACTGGGGCTCAAGGGGGTCAAGATCGAGTACTTGGATGGGCTTTCTCCGGTAGCCCATCGTTTTCTGGCCGTCTTGCTCTTTCTGGTTTTTATGTTCGTCCTTGAACCGATTCCCTTGGAAGTGACCGCCCTATGCATCGGGGTCCTGCTGGTCATGACCGGGGTCAGCGACGTCAAGAGCGCCTGGGCCGCCTATATGCACCCGGTGGTCCTGTTCATCATGTGCTGTCTTATTTTCGCCATTGCCTTGGACAAGGCCGGACTGACCAGGCGAATGGGTCACTTCATCGCCCGCAAGGCCGGAGACAGCGTGACCAAATTCACCTTTATTATCGCCTGCGGGCTGGGGTTGGCTTCGACCGTCATGCACGATGCCGCGGCCACGGCCATCGCCCTGGCCGCCATGCTGCCCATGATGCGGGCGGCCAACATCCAGCCGCACACCAACACGGCCAAATTCATGATGCTCTCCCTGCCCTTCGCCTGTTCCTGCGGGGGCATGGGCACCTTGATCGGCGGGGGCCGGTGCATGGTCTCGGCGGCCTTTCTCAAGGAATTCACCGGGATTGAAATAACCTTTTTAGACTGGGCCATTTTCGCCATGCCCGCGGCCATAGTCACCATCCCGGCCGCCGTGGCCGCCGTCTATTTCCTGTATCGGCCGGACCCCAACATCAAGCTGCCCAGGTTCGATCAGACCTTGGGGCCTTGGAGCGCCTTGGAGAAAAGGACCATCATCATTCTGGGCGCGGTTTTCGCGGCCTGGTTGACCAAGAGTCTTCATGGTCTGGACTATTCGGTCACCGGTCCCTTGGGAGTGGCCGTTCTGGTCCTGGCCCGGGTTCTCGAATGGGAAGACATCCATAAACACCTGGAATGGGGCACGGCTCTGTTCATTTTCGGCGGGGGTCTGGCCTTGGGTCTGGCCATGGAATCTTCGGGGACGGCCCGCTATTTCGCCCACCTGTTCTTTCCTTACGTCCACGGTGGGGGCTGGTTGCTGTTGTTCGTCGGCATTGGGGTCTTCGGGGCCCTGGTCACCAACGTCATGGCCAACGTAGCCGCGGCGGCTCTGGTCATGCCCATTGCCTTGCCGTTGGCCCGTCTTGAAGGCGTCGATCCCCGGATCATCGCCTTGTGTCTGGGCATGGCCACCTCGTTCGCCATGCTCCTGGTCATCGGCTGCCCCCCCAACGCCATCGCTTATTCCTACCGGCAGTTCAAGTCCTTTGATTTAACCAAGGCGGGTTTGGTGGCGATGCCTGTGCTTCTGGGGTTGCTGGTCCTGGTGGCTGCGGTCTGGTGGCGAATCCTGGGGTTGGTTTAAATCGATCGGACGGGAAGCCGGTAAAAACCATAAAGGGTCGAGGTGGATAAATGGAAAAGATCAAAGTGTTGATGGTCGATGACGAGGAACATTTTCGAGAGACCACGGCCAAGGTTCTGAACCGCCGGGGCTACCAAACCACTGTGGCCGGCAGCGGCCCGGAAGCGCTCGCTGTTTTGACCAAGACTCCCCAGGACGTGGTGATTTTGGACATCAGAATGCCGGGCATGAGCGGGGAGGAGGCCTTGGGCGAGATCAGGAAGATCGACCAGAAGGTCCAGGTGATCATGCTGACCGGCCACGGCGGGATCGATTCGGCCCGAGAGTCGCTGAAGCACGGAGCCTTCGACTATTTGACCAAGCCTTGCGACCTGGATCGGCTGGTAACCAGGATCAACGACGCCTTCGCCTCGGCCCGGAAGGGCAAAAGGGTGGAAAAGAAGGCTCGGGAGATCATGATTCCCCTGGAGGACTATACGACGGTCGGTCCCGAGGCATCGGTCAAGGAAGGGATCGAGAAGTTGCAGCAGTCATTCGAGGGACTGATTTCGACCAGCCGACTCATGCAGACCGGGCACCGGTCCATTCTAGTCCTGGACCAAAAGGACACATTGGTCGGGGTCCTGAGCATCATGGACCTGATTGCGGCCCTGCGGCCGGCCTACTTGTCGGCGCCCAAACCGTCCATGGCCGACATGATCGAGTTCTCGGCCATGTTCTGGTCCGGACTTTTTACCAGCCAAGCCAAGGCGACCGGTCGCAAGAAGCTCAAGGACATCATGTCCCCGCCGCCGCCGAGCGTGGATGAAGAGGCCAACCTGATGGAGGTTGCCAACCTCCTTCATGAGAAGGAGTGCCGGCGTCTGGTCGTGGTGAGGCAGGGCAAGTTGATCGGCGTGGTCCGGGAGCAGGAGATCTTTTTCGAAGCGGCCAACATCATCCTGGAAACATAAAACAAGCCGAGACCAGCGAGAACTATGGTGTAAGGAGGCATCATGTCAGCTACCGTTCCTAAAAAGGTTACGGCCTACGATAAATACGTCAACTGGAAGCTGTTCATCATTCCGGTGGTTCTCTGCGCCCTGCTCTTGATCATGCCTACGCCATACGGCATGAAGGACGTGGCCACGGAATATCAGGTCGGGCCCAAAGCGGTCATCAACCTGTTCACCAAGGAACTGTTCGGCCTGGGGGCCACCGACGCGGCGCAATGGCAGGTCCTGGCCTCCCGGATCATGGAGACCAACATGAACATGGGGGCCATGACCCGCAAACAGTTCCTCAAGGTGGATATGAAATGGTGTAAGAAAAACAAGGTCAGCGCCGATCAGAAAAATCTTGACGCGGCCAAGGCCTATATTGAAGCTAATATTTCGGAAGATAATTACCAGGCTTTGATGGAGAGGGGCCTCAAGCTGAGGAAGACCGACCTGAAGTACGAAAACCTGTCGGACAAGGACAAGCAGGCGGCGGACAAGGGGGCCTGGACCATCAAGGTGGCCATTGCCGTGACCGTGTTCGTGATCATCTGTTTCGTGACCGAGGCCATCCCCCTGCCCATCGTGGCCTTCTGCATCGGTCTGCTGCTGGTCTTCACCGGGGTGGTCACGCGGAGCGAAGTGGCCATGCTTTACTGGGACGACGCCTGCTGGTTCATCATGGGCAGTCTGATGTTCGCCGCGGCCTTTGTCCGGACCGGCGTGGATAAACGCATCTGCCTGCTCATGTTCAAAAAACTGGCCGCGCCCAACGTCAAATGGATCACCCTGGTCTTCTTCGCGGTCATGGCCCCGCTCTCGGCCTTCATTTCCGACCACGCCCTGACGGCCATGTTTTTGCCCATCGCCATTCTTCTCTATCAGAACAGCCTGACCGATGAAGTGCCCGAGGACTTGGAACTGGCCAAGATGCTGATGATCACCATCGCCATGGCCCCGAACATCGGCGGGCCCGGGGCGCCCTCGGGCGGGGCCCGCAACGTGATCATGATGACCTATCTCCAGGACATGTTCGGCTTCGACATCGGCTACTTCCAATGGGTGACCTACTGCGCTCCCTTTGTCCTGATCATGATCCCCATCACTTGGCTGATAACCAACTGGCGATTCAAACCGCGGATCACCTCCCTGGCTCCGGCCATGGAGACGATGCAGCGGGAGATCGCCAGGATGGGCGGCTGGAACCGGAAGCAGGTCTTGGCCTTGATCATCTTCCTGGTCATGGTCTTCGGGTGGTTCACGGAAAAGACCCTTTATGACAGCGGCATCATTCCGGTCAGATTGGGCATCGGGGTGATCGCCGTGGCCGGGGCCGTGGCCTATATCCTGGCCGGGGTGGTCAACTGGCGGGACTATCAGGAAAAGGTCGACTGGGGCGTAGTCTGGCTATACGCCGGGGCCATCATCTTCGGGCGCACCCTGGATTCGACCGGAGCGGCCTACTGGATCGCCCGGACGGCCCTGGACCTGGTCGCGCCCCTGGGCGTCAACGCCGGGGCGCCCCTGATGGTCATGTCCAACGGTCTGACGGCCATAATCACCCAGTTCATGGCCGACGGTCCGGCCGCGGCCGCCGTGGGTCCGATCGTCCTGAACATGGGCGGCCTGGCCCATCCGGGTTCGGCCTTTCTGCCCTTCACCGCCATGGCCACGGCCATGGCTTCGTCCTTCGCCTACTGTCTGGTCATCGGCACGCCGCCCAACGCCATCGTCTACTCGAGCGGGTACCTCAGCCCCAAGGATTTCTTCCGGGTCGGTCTGCCCATGTGGTTTGTGGCCAACGTCGTTCTGGCCCTGATCGTGATTTTTTACTGGTCGGTCAGGGGTTTCAGTACGTTGCCGAGTTTCTAAAGCTTATCAACGGAACTTCTCATCGGAGGGGCGCGGCCGGCCGCGCCCCTGATATTTTATGAGAGAGGCGGTCCGACTGTTGGGTTTATCGGGGCAAAAGACTCAAATAAAAGGCCGTCAATTTTTCCCCTTCCTCTTTCCAGTTATATTTATTGACCGCCGCTTCACGGCCCCGGCGGCCCATGGCTTCCGCCTCCAATGGATTTTCCAGAAGCCTGGTGATGGCTTGAGCCACGGCCTGAGGGTCGAGCGGATCGACCAGGAATCCGCATCGGTTTTTCTCGACGATTTCCCGCCACCCGGGAAAATCGGAGGCGACCACCGGCAGTCCGGCGGCCAGGTATTCGAAGAGTTTGACCGGCAGGCTGTCGATATAGTTGGGCCTGGGGTGAAGCAAAACCAAGCCGAGTCTGGCTTGAGACAAAAGCCTGGCTACGCCGGTTCTGGACTGCCAGCCCAGGTACTCGGTTTTAGACCAGCCGGGCAGGCGGCGGGCGTCTTCCTCCAGCTCGGCCGGGGAGAAACGGCCGGCCAGAACCAAACGAGCGTCCAATGAATCAGGGACCCGGGCCACGGCCTGAATCATCTGTCCCAGCCCCCGGTATTCGCTCAGGGCTCCGACGTAAGCAATCACCGGAGATCGACGCCGGTAAGCCGGGGATTCAGGCCAGGCCAGTTCTTCCAGGATTGGGTAGTTGCGCACGGTTATGGTTTTTTCCCGTGGAAAACGGCGGGAAATCACCGGCGTGGCCCCGACGATCCCGTCGAAAAACGCCGCCCCGAGCGCTTCGAGCCAACCGGCGGCCATAGCGGTCATGGGCCGGAACCGGGCGGGGAGCCATTCCTTGATCAAGGTTTGACGGGGGAGGTCCTCGTGGGCGTCGTAGATGACCCTCTTGCCCCGCAGTTTGAGCAAAAGTCCGGCCGGGATGAGTTCCGGATCATGAAGATGGTACAGGGCCGCACCTTCTTCGAGGGCGGCCCGATAAACCCGGAGGGCGGTTCGGGTCATCCGCTCCCGGCGATTTCCGGCCGGGGGCACGGCTCGAATCCGAACGCCGGCCACGGCTTCATCTCGGTCGTGGGGCGCGATCAGAACAACCCGGCATCCGGATTCAGCCAAGGTCCGACCTTCCTTGTAAAGGATTCGGGAATCAAGGGCCGGGTGAACCGAGGTCAGGTGAACCACTTTACAGGAGAAAATATTGGAAACCGGGACGGCCATTAGCGAGGGATCATTTCTATCTGGTTCGCCAGAGATGGATGATAATAAATCCGGTGCCAATGGTGATGCCGGCGTCGGCCAGGTTGAAGGCCGGCCAGTGGCAGGGGCCGAGATAAAAGTCCAGGAAGTCGATGACCGCTCTGAAACGGAGCCGGTCGACGATATTGCCCACGGCCCCCCCGGCGACCAGGGCCAGCCCCCACAAAAAGAGTCGCCGTCCGGGGTCGGCCATGGCGATGAACACGGTGATGACGCCCAGGGCGAAAAAGGCCGCTCCGATCAGAACAATGACCCGGAGCAAGTCGGTGCTGCCGGACATCAGGCCGAAAGCCACGCCGGTGTTCAGGACAAAGGTCAGGTCAAAAAAGCCGGGGATAAGCTTGATCTGCTTGATAGGGGCCAGCCAATGCCCGGCGGCCAGTTTGGTCAATTGATCGGCCAGGAACAGTCCGCCGGCCGGCAGAGCCACGTGTCGCCATTTAGTCAAGGTTTCGGTCTCCCAAAAATGACGGCGGCTGAAAACCGGGAAAAAAACATTTGACCTTGATTTTTCCTTTCGTTTCTTTGATGTCAGCTATGATATTGTTCGGGGAGTCAAAGTCAAGCCTGTTCTATTGGTAATTGTTTCACCGTTTCCCGAGATCCAGGGAGTGTGAAAGAATGGCCTATTTTGAATTGTTTAGACATGTAAATATTTTAAATTACTGACACCGACATTGGATTTCTTGATTTTTTTCACAGTCTCTCCAGTTTGGGAACCAGTGAAATTGGCTAAGATTTTTTGGCAAACCAAAAGGAAATTGATTGACTTTTAACCAGGGGGTGTAATACCAGAAGGCCAATAAACCGGTCGGGCTTTTGAAAAAGGCTGGTCGGCCTGATACCTCAAAAAGCCGCCGGTTCAGGAGGATTGGCTGTGATCGATAAACCGGTTTCCTTCACCGCCCACGGTTGGAAAGGAATTGTTCTGGCCGGCGGCGCCGGGACGCGTCTCCACCCGGTGACTATCGCCGTGAGCAAGCAGCTTCTGCCGGTCTATGACAAGCCAATGATCTATTATCCTCTTTCGGTGCTGATGCTGGCCGGCATCCGCGATATCCTGATCATTTCCACCCCCGAGGATTTACCTTTGTTCAAGCGCCTGCTCCGGGACGGCAGCCAATGGGGGGTGCGTTTCACCTACGCCGAGCAACCCAGGCCGGAAGGCCTGGCCCAGGCCTTCACCATCGGCCGGGATTTCATCGGCCGGGACAAGGTCTGCCTGATCCTGGGCGATAACATTTTCTTCGGTCACGGTTTCCAGGAGCGTCTGCAGCGGGCCACGGCCATGGACCAAGGAGGATTGATTTTCGGCTACTGGGTCAGGGACCCGGAAAGATATGGGGTCGTGCAATATGATCAGGCCGGCCGGGTTATCGGCATCGAAGAAAAACCGGCTCGACCCAAGACCAACTATGCCGTCCCGGGCCTTTATTTTTATGACAACCAAGTGGTCGAGATCGCCGCGAACCTCAAACCTTCCAAACGGGGCGAACTGGAGATCACCGACGTCAACCTGGACTACCTCCGCCGGGGCCAGCTCCGGGTCGAGCTTTTCGGCCGGGGCTTCGCCTGGCTGGACGCCGGCACCCATGAGTCTCTCCTTGAGGCCGGGACATTCATCGGGACCTTGGAAAAGCGACAGGGGTTGAAGGTGGCCTGCCTGGAGGAAGTGGCTTTTCGGATGGGTTTCATTGAAGAGACCCAGCTTCGCCATCTGGCCGAATCGATGGTCAACAGCGGCTACGGCGCCTTTTTACTCAGCCTGATCGATAAAACCAATCCTCGATGATCATAACTCGAATCGTTTTCATCGAGTAATTCGAACGCGGCTGGCGGTAGATTACTTTTGATTTTAATTGGCCTATAACAGAGAAAGATCTTTTGACTGGAAAGGATAAAACCGTGCCTAAAAAGAAAACGATAGATTCGGACAAACTTTTGGAGATGGTGGATAAGGGCGTTCCGGACAAGGAAATCATGAACCGGTTCGGGATAAGGACCTTAAGTCAACTCAAATCATATTATATGGACGCCTTGATGGAAAAGGGCAGGGTGCCCGGCCTGCCCGGGCGGACCGTCCAGGCCGGACCGGGAAAAGAGACCATGACCGTCCGAGTCAACAAGCGGGGCAGCCTGATTTTACCCAAGAAAATGATTGAGGCCCTGGACTTGGCCGGGGATGAATCCTTCAAGCTTCGCAAGACCAGGAGCGGCATCAATTTAAAAAAGGAATAAGGCCGGCGGATAAGAAAACCTCTCTTCGTGGGTATTTATGGGGCTATTCTAATTATTGACGCGGCCATCAATCTGGCGCTAGGGTTGGGGCTTCTGTTTTTTCCCGATGCCGTGGTCGAACTGCTGGGGATTCCCAGGGCCGAGTCCGCTTTCTATGCGAGTATTCTGGGTGCGGTCTTAATCGGCATCGCACTGGCCCTGGTAATTGAGTTAAGGCGAAACGGGCGAAAAATGTTTGGTCTGGGTCTGGGCGGGGCCGTGGCCATCAATCTTTGCGGCGGCTTGGCTTTGGCGGTTTGGCTGATCAGCGGGGAACTGATCATTCCCTGGCGGGGAAGGATTTTTCTTTGGACCTTGGTTTTTATTCTGCTGGCCGTCAGTGGCGCTGAATTATTGGTCCAGTCGAGAAAAAAATAAATTCGTTTCAGGTTTTTCGAGAATAAGTTTAAACGGGGCGGGCACCTTGGTTGACGTCTGGTCCAAAATCAGACCAGGTTTCCAGCCTCGGCTTAAAACCGGTGATTTGTCCCCCGGGGGCTTTTATGTCTCGATCAAAGTGGCCGGGTCGATCCCTAGTTTTTGGTTGGGCACCGCTTTAAGTATCTCTCTTTGCAGGAAGCTGGGATCGTTCAAATCAATGGGCTTGGGTTTGGCTAACGGAAAACCATTGGTATCGATGACTATTTTGACGTTGGGCCGCAAAAGGCTGCTGAAATTTATCGCCGTGACCACGCCTATTTCCCCGGTGTTCAGTTGAACCCCGGTGCCCGGCGGGTAGATGCCCATGCAGAAGATAAACTGGTCGACCCAGTATTGAGGAAAACCCGTCCCCCTCATCCGAAAAATCACCCGGAGGGCCTGATAGGGCTGGACGCCTTTGTTGTAAACTCGTTTCGATGAACAGGCGTCAAACACATCGGCCAGAGCGCTGATGATGATGAAGGGGTCCAGTTGGTCGCCGGACAGCCCTTTGGGATAGCCGCTGCCGTCGCTGCGTTCATGATGATAGAGGATGACCCGGAGGGAAGAAGGGGGGATGTCGGGGTACTCCTTCATCATCTTGGCCCCGATCACCGGATGCTTCTTGACTATCTCGAACTCCTCCTTGGTCAGTTTTCCCGGTTTGATCAATATTTTGGGCGGCAGCGAGGCCTTGCCCACGTCATGAAACATGGTGCCCAGGCCAAGCTCCCGAAGCTGGCTCGGCGGGAGGCCCACCTGCCGGCCCAGGGTCAGGGCCAGGACGGTCACGTTCAAGGGGTGGGCGAAAATGTAGTCGTCGTATTCACGGAGTTTTAAAAGTGTGGCGAAGGCGGCCCGATTTCGATAGACGCTGTCGATTATGTCGTCGACCATGCTATAGACTTCGCCGATGTCAACCCGGCGCTCGGCCTCGATATCGGCCATGAACTCCCGGATCAGACTCAAGGCTTCAAAATAAGTCTCCCGGGCCTGAGGCAATTCCTTCTCTATCGACACGGAATCGGGACGCGTGTCCAGCCGGGAGCCCCTCCGTCGTTCCACCTTTTCAATTTCTTCCGTCGATTCCTTAAATTCCGGGACGGCCTGCTCGGTCTGGCTCTCTGGTTGGACCGGTTGGACCGGTTCCGCCGTCGGTTCGACTGAATCGCCGCGGGCCAAGTCGACCACCACCCTGGTTATCCCGTATTCCTTGAGCTTTTCTATGTCCTCGATGGTGGTTATTCGCTTGCTTTTAGTCAGCCAGGGGTGATAGAGCCAACCGCGGCCCACGTCTTGGACGTACATCCCCACCTTGAGTTCGGCCACCGATATTTCTTTAAGTTGCTGTTCTTGGGTCATTTAATAATAGGGTTGGGTTTGAAATAAGCTGCGTCATAATCAGCGGCCGTTCCGTAGGATCATCAATCAATATGACCGACGAAACCAGAGTTTCCCTTAAGCCGTTCAGAAGGCGAATTTATGAACATGATAAATTTTTCCGCTCTTCAATTGAGGGCCTGTCTGGCATTTCCTTCAAGTTTCCCGGCAATCGGGCACTAACTTGACGATACTATGCGGAAGAGGGAAGGAAATGCTTTTGGCCCACATGATTCAGAGGGCCAAAATTCACCCTCGGTAAAAGGGACCCGCTTCTTTATAATACCAGTTTGCTCTAATAGGTCAAGGTTTTTGATTTTTCTTATTATATGGGCTGATTAAATATCCGGCCGGATTAAATCCAGTATCGTTTTTCATGTTTTGAAAGCAACACGGTTCAAGCTTTCCCGAGAGGATCGTTTTTTTTCAACAGTTTATGGCCGTCCCCCGTCTCGTCCAGGCGCCACCACCAATGGTCCCGGCTGAACTGGTCTCTGCCTTCGGCCAAGGTTTCCCGGTCATAAACTTCCCGGACAATCCAATCCTTGTATTTGATCAGAAACCGATCAAACCGCCGGAGGGCTTTGATTTCGGCCTGATCCAGGCGGTTTTTTTGAAACTCGATCTCGCTCCGATAAAAAAGATAATCTTTCATGATATCCGGATGAGCCCCCAAAAGGGGCCTAACCCGCAACAGCATGGCCTGAATGTCCCGGTCTGCCGGCATTGGATGATTCTTTTCTCGAAAACGGGGCATTCCGCCATGGCAAGCCCCGCTTGCTTGGGTCAAGCCAGTCCGGTGTATGGTCGATTACTTCGTCGCCTCGCCTCGGGCGGGACTCCCGGCCATGACCAGACGCATTAAAATCCAGCCCCAAATAAATAATTAAGTCTGCTATTTGAACAAATCCGGATAGAGCTTCCGGGCGCAGTCCGGACAAAGGCTGTGAGTGAACCTGGCCGGGGAATGTTCTTGAATATAGGATTCGATCTGACGCCATCGGCCGTTTTCATCCAGAATTTTTTTGCATGAAGCACAGATGCGCAGCAGACCGCTGAGAAGTTTGAATTCGTCCATGGCCTTATTCAACTCACCGATGGTCTTTTCCTGTGCCAGCTCGGACTGTTTAGATTCGGTTACGTCCTGAAAAAGATTGACCACCTGGGTTGCAGTTAAACGATAAAGGCAGCAGGCCCGCCAGCCGGAAAGTCTGTGGTCCTGGTAGAAGAGTCCCGGAACATATTCCGATTGACCGGTTCGAAATGCTTTTTGAATATGGCCGAGTAACCCGCATTCTTCAACGCCGGGAAACGTTTCCCGGAAAGACCGGCCCAAGACTTCTTCTTTTTTTACCCGATCAAGCAGTTCGGCGGCCCGGTTCATTTCCTTGACCACGAAATCCGCGCCGTCATCCAGAGTTTCGAGCAGATAAAATCCGCTGCCGCAACATTCGAAAATCCCCCGGTACCTGGCTTCAGCCTCCTTGAGCCGTTTTTCGCAGAGGTGCCTGTGCAAAGCCATTTCGACGGAAACCCGCAAGTCCGTGCCGGCAAAGGGTTTGGTTATATAACCGAAGGGCTCGGTCTCCTTGGCCCTGGCCACGACATCCTCGTTGGTAAGGGCGGTGATATAAACCACCGGGATGTCTATTTTGGATCGGATGCGCCAGGCCGCCTCAATGCCGTCCATTTTACCGTTTAAAGCGATGTCCATAAGGATCAAATCGGGCCGCTCCGTTTCCGCTTGAAAAACGGCTTCCTCTCCGGAAGGGACCAAGGCGCTGATCTGATAGCCCGCGCCCTCCAAATGGTTTTTTATGTTCCGAGCCGCGATGAATTCATCCTCGACCACCAAAATTTTGGCCTTGTTCACGGCATGCTCCCCTTATATGTTTCATGTCGTTTATAATTTTATGCATTCTTTCAAAACGGTACGAAATAAGTGTTTTAAAGCCTGACCCGGTTAGAAGGCGCGCCCCCGACAAATGTCCGGTTTTGTCACGTGTCTTGAAGGTTCATCCAAAATTCAGGATTTATCGACCTTTCAATACTCTGCGGCTTGCGGCGGGATACCTTGTTTATCCTGAGGCAAATCGTCTCGAAATCTCATCGCCTTAACCCCTTTCGGCTTTGCCGCCGCCGTCCATTTATAGATTTTTTCAATGCTTATTAAAGTAATTAGTCGAATTTGTCAATTATTATATTACAGAATCGAAGGTCTGGATTCGATTAAACCCACAACGCGAACCGCCCTGGCTCCGATCAATATAATGTATTAAGTCCGGTTTGTTATCCAAAGCCGTATTGGATTTAAGGTCGTCTTCTTGGTTCAACCCTGATTTAATACTTGAAAATCCGGGTAAAACGTAATAAGGCTCACTAGGTCGAAAATAACGTTGTTCATTCCTAAAATCGGCCGCTCTAAAATTTATTCCCCCACAGCGGTCGTTTTTTCGGTTCGGAGAAATTCAAACCGGGCGGCGGTTCAAGATCGGTCATTCAACCGCCCGCCGCTTCAGGAGGCGACCAAAATGACTCAAGAACTGAAAGACAAGACCAAAAAGACGGCTAAACTTTATTTCGAGGGTTTGACCGGGGAGTTGCCCTACGAGCTTTGGCGTTCTTTTGATCCTCAACTGGCCAAGGATTTGTCCATTTTTATCACCGGGCAGATATACTCCCGGGAGAAAATCCCCCATCAGACCCGCCAACTGGTCACCATCGCCGCCTTGACCGTTCTGGAACGAACCGAGGAATTGAGGGTTCATACCTGGGCGGCCTTGAACGTGGGCTGTTCGCCCCAGGAGATCGCCGAGGTCATCTTTCAGATGTTCACCTACGGGGGCATGCCCGTGGTCAACCAGGCCCTTAAGGTCCTGAAGTCGGTGCTGGAGGAGCGAGCCGAGACTTCCGCGAAAAATCCGGAATAACCACCAACCGACCTGGAAAGCCGACCAGCGGCCTCCGCCATTTTCCGGAGGCCGTCTCAGCTTCTCTCGCTCCCGAGTCCACCACCGGGGATCAGGGTCTTTAATTCCATTTCACCCGCCTTTCTTGACAATCATCTTTTCGTATTTAACTTTTTATCTGGAGACCAACTTAGGCCGGTTCAGACGTCGACCATCCCGGTTGATTCGTCGAATCAAGGCCGGCCAGCTCGACCGGCGCGCTTAACTAGTCCCCTTCGCTGGCATTTTCATGCCGAAGGGTCAAAAGGAGCGAAAAATGATACACAGGTCTGAACTTAGCCTGGAAGCGGCCTCCAGTCTTAATCCTCTTTTGGCCGAGGACGCCTTTTCCCGCCTGGATGAGAGCGACGACGGGGAGTTTTACGCCAGGGACCGCTGGACCGAACATCTCGACGCCCGGGCCTTGTCCACGGTCGAGCGTATCATCGGCCGGCTGGTCTTGGAAGAAGCCCCGGTCATCCTGGACTTGATGGCCGGCTGGGATTCTCATCTGCCCCCGGAGCTGAACCCGGCCGAGGTAGTCGGCCTGGGACTGAACCGCAACGAACTGTCCGCGAATCGGGCCCTGACCCAAACGGTCATCCACGACCTCAACCGGGACCCCCGCCTCCCCTTCTCCGATAGTTCTTTTGATGCAGCGATCAATACGGTCTCGGTCGACTATCTGACCCGGCCGCTGGAGGTGTTTCGGGAAGTCGGGCGGGTCCTCCGGCCGGGCGGACTCTTTCTGGTCGTTTTTTCCAATCGGATGTTCCCTCGGAAAGCGGTCAAGGTCTGGCGGGAGGCCGGCGAAGAAGAAAGAGTCCTGTTGGTCGAGGATTTTTTCAGGGCGGCGGTAATTTTTGAAAAGACCAGGGTGTTCGTCTCCAAGGGCTTGCCCCGGCCGAAGGACGACAAATATGCCGGCCTGGCCTTGCCCAGCGATCCGGTTTACGCGGTTTACGCCGATAAGCTCGGTGGAGACCCGCGGCGGCGGGCCCGACCGGAACTCCACCAGGATTACGGACGGACGTTTACCCCGGAAGAGCTGGAAGAACGCAGGAAAAGAATCAAGCAGACTCTGGCCTGTCCTTACTGCGGTGAAAGGATGCGTAAATGGGCTGTCCCGGACAATCCTTTCGTCCAGACCTGGGACAACGAGTTCATGTACATCTGCTTTAACGACGCCTGCGATTATTACGTGCGCGGCTGGGAGGTCATGCACCAGGGCGGCAATTCCGGGCGTTCCTACCGGCTGATGTACAACCCGGACCAGGACTGCTGTCTGCCCGTGCCCGTGCCCACGCCTCAGGCTCTTAGGGAGGGTATTTGCGAATAGAAAAATCCCGTCCGGCCGGTCCAAAGGACCGGCCGGACGGAGCCCTTTATCCTGAGCCTCCTTTCGAGGTCGGAGGACCTAAAGAAGATCACTCCGGGCAAATATTGCCGCCCCCCGATCATCTACGGCAAAACATATTGATATAACTAGATAAATTTTGTCAGTTCTTTGGCACCGGATTTGCTCCCCCCAAGCATAGCCGAACTGGCCCTGAATTGTCTTTTTGATCGAGACGGGGTCGGGCGGCCTTAACAAAATCAAACCGAAAGGCGGAGCATGCCGGGGACTGCGCCAAAAGTCACTGTAATTCTTTGCACTTATAATCGTCCGGATTACCTGGGTCCAGCCATGGCCAGCGTGGTCGGCCAATCCCTGACCGACTGGGAACTCCTGGTCGTCAACGACGGGGGCGCCGACGTGGGGCCGCTGGTCCGAAGCTTTCACGACCCCCGGATTGTTTATCACCACCGGGAAACCAACCGGGGCAAAGCGGCCTGCTGCAACTTCGCCCTGGAAAAGGCCCGCGGTCAATACGTGGCTTACCTCGATGATGACGATCTTTGGTATCCCCAACACCTTCAACTCCTGGCCGCCACCTTGGACCAAAACCCCCAGGCCGGGGCGGCCTATTCCGATTTATACGCCGTATTTTTCGCTGCCGATCCGGCCGGAGGGCCACGCTATCCCTTGCACAAGATGGTTTATGTTTCCAGGGGCTTTCAAAGAGACTTCATCCTGGGCTGGAATAATGTCCTTCATGTCAGCCTGATGCACCGGAAAGAGGCCGCCCTCCGGGCGGGGGGATACGACGAGACGGTCAGGGTGATGATCGACTGGAACCTGACCAGGAAACTGGCCTTTTTCCACGATTTCATCTATGTGCCTCAGGTGACCGGTGAATACAGCGTGGCTTTGACCGGCCAGGATTTGAATCGGCTGAGCCCGGCCTTTATTCACCAGGACCACATCGGGACAATCCAGCGTCGGAGTCCGGAAGAATTTAGTAATAATGTCCGAAGAATAAAGGACGATCTGCCTCCCGAGCCCTGGCCGTTCGTTCACAAAGTCGATGTGATTATGGTCGTCAGCGAGTGGGGTCCGGGGGTCAGGACCGTGCTGGCTCAAATTATTGACGACCTGTTTTATCCGGTCCGGATCAAGCTGATTGACAACGGGACCGGCCGGACTCGGGACGAGGCCCTTTTCATTCTCGGCCGCCTGGGCGAATTGAAAAATGTGTCCGTCATCACTACTCCCAGGAAACTGAATCGATCCGAAGCCTTCTTGTGGGGAGCCGGAGAGTCGTCCGCCGATTTTGTTCTGCTTTTGAGCCAAGTCCCGCGGCTCAAGGCCGTGACCCTGGGCTTGGGCGGCTGTCTGGGCTATTTAAGCGGTTCCAGCCTGAAGGCCTTGAAATGGCCGGTCCAAGGGCCGGGCGATTTTGACCTCCTGGTCAAACGGGAGGCCTTGCTGAAATATGGCTCGGGCATTTGTGAACAAAAAGCCGAGGAGATCATCGACGAAACCAAGTTCCTCCAGGCCTTCCAATGCGACCTGGCCTTGGCCCAAGCCCAAATCCATTATAAAAACGGTGAGTTTCAGGCGGCCTATCAAGCCCTGCAAACCGCCCTGGCCGCGGGCCGGGAGTGGGAAGCCGGCAAGGTGTTGGTCCCTTTTCTGGTCGAACTCGCCTTGAAAACCAACCAGCTCGATTTGGCGGAAAAGGAATGTCGGGCCCTCATCGCCCGGGGTTATCAGCCTGACCATTGGGTGCTTTTAGGCCGTCTCCTGGAAAGAAAGGGCGAATACCCCGAAGCGATTGAAGCTTACCGGTCCGGGTTGAAGACCCTGGGCCTCAGGGAGGCCGATTTGGAAAGCCCCGTCTTTCCGGTCGACTTTCCCATGGAATTGGGGGCCTTCACCGCCGTCCTCGGTCTGGGGCGCTGTTGTCTCCAGCTCGGCAACCTGCCCGAGGCGGCCCGGTTGTTCCACCTGACCGCCCGGATGTGGAAATCCAGCCACCTGCCGTATTTAGGTCTGACCAAAGTCTTTCTCCAGGCCGGGCGGCTCGATCAGGCCCAGGAGGCCGCCGCCCACATGGGCGGCTTGGACGGCCAGAAAAACCCCGAAGTCCACCAGGTCCTGGGGGAGCTTGGCGAACGCCGCGACAAATTTGACCTGGCTTTCTCCTGCTATCTGAAGGCCTTCGAGTATGGAGCCGCCAACGAGGAAATTTTGGACCGGCTCCATCGGACCGGAGCCCGGGCCGGACGCCTGGCTGACCTGGCCGAACTCTTGGAGAAGATTCTCCAGAAAAATCCGCGGACCCAATGGGTGGCGGCCGAACTGATCAGGGTCTATGAGGAGCTGGGCCAAACCGACCGGGCCGCGACTCTCCAAAACCGGGTTTCAGGCTTGATTCCCGCCGAAACAAAGTCAAAAATCGGCCGCAATGTCCCCTGTCCCTGCGGCAGCGGCCGGAAATATAAAAAATGCTGTCTGAAGAAAGTCGGTCAGGAGGCCGGAACTTCCGCCGGCGATCCCGTCCCGTCGGTGCGGGAAATTTCGGCCGAGCCGGTTTCACTGCCGACCATCCGGGCCAGGGATCATGAATCCCGCCGACGGGCCAAGCTGACGCGCCTGGCTTCAAAGAACAGCCTCAGCCTTCAAATCATCTCCCCCTCCGACCTGGACCCGGATGAAACCCGGCGGCCCATGTGGGGGGACTATTGGGTCAAGTTCGAACTGGCCGAGGAATTCCGGCGGCTGGGTCTGGTCGTAACCGAACAGAAGCCTGATGTTGTCATCTACCTGTTCGGCGTCCCTCCGGAAAATCTGCCTGAAGATACATATAATATCGCTTGGGTTTACAGCCACCCCGATCTGATCACCGACCGCAATCTACGGCGCTTCGACCAGATTTTTTCCCTCTCGCCGGGCTTCAGCCGAAAACTCGAGGCCATGGGCTACGAACGGGTCGAAACCATGATCGGGGCCACTTCTAAACGGCCGCTCCAGGTCCCGATCAGGCACGATATGGTCTTTGTCGGCAATTCCAGGGGTCAAGACGGCCGCCAGGTGGTTTGGGACATCGGTCCGACCCCTTACGATTTCAAGGTCTGGGGCGAGGGCTGGAACCATTTGCTGCCGGGCAAGTACTACGGCGGCCGTTTTTGGGATTACCGGCGGCTGGACGAACTTTATGCCTCGGCTCGAATCAGCATCAACGATCACCACCCGGATATGGCCCGAGAAGGTTTTGTCGCGGTCAAGATTTTTGACATCCTGGCCAGCGGCGGCTTTGCCATATCAGACGTAAACGCTGGTATTTATGATATTTTTGGTGAAACAGTCCCCCAATACCGGTCGCCCGAGCATCTTAAGGCCCTGCTGGAGCGGTTCATCAACCAGCCGGAAGAACGCCGTCGGTTGATGATGAAGGGCCGCAAGATCGCCTTGACCCATACTTATGAAAAGCGGGCCAGGCAATTTCTGGAAGCGGTGCGAATAGCGACCGAAAAGGAGGGGCCAGGCCTCCCGGCCCTGGCGGACCAGTCCGCCTCGGATTGGGCGGCCGCCCAAGTTCTGACCTGACACACATTAAGGATGAAGGCCTTGGCTTACGCTCAGAGAAAAAACATTAAAGCGACAGGCTGTTCGGAGTCGAGCTTCGGCCCGGACCACGAATCGGAGTTGATCCGGACCTCGTTTCAAGGCGGAGGCGATCCCGGCCGGCTCAAGGTCCTGTACGTCGACACCATAGGCGCTCCCCACGCCGCCTGCAACGTCAACGGGATCATGAAGGCCTACGCCAAGGTCTGCGACCTGGTGGCCTTTGACTACCGGGGGGTGGCGGCCAGGTATGGCGTTTCGACCATGAACCGGCTCCTCATCCAGGTGGCCCTCAAGTTTCAGCCCGACTTGATCCATTTGGGCAAGTCCGAGCTGATCTCCGGAGAGACGGTCAAGTCCATCAAGGAGGGTCTGGCGACCTTTGTGGTCCATTTTTACGGAGACTTCCGTTGGGAACCCCAGCCCTGGGTGGTGGACATCGGCCGGTACGCAGACGTGACCCTGTTCAATTACACCGAGCCTCGGATCATGGACCAGTACCGAGCGGCCGGGGTTAAAAACATCGGCGGCTTCTGGGACGCCGGTTCGGACCCCGAGGTCTTTTATCCCCGGAACTTGCCCAAGATCCGGGAAGTCGTTTTCCTGGGCAACAATTTGGATATACCCCACGAAGGCTACGACGAGCGCCGACGCCTTTTGGAAGCCGTTCTTGAAGAAGGGTTCCAGCTTCACGTTTATGGCCACGGCTGGGAATATCTGACCGGTTCGGCCCCAGGCCGTCTCCAGCTTCACCCTTTTGTCACCGAGGAGGATTTCGCCGCAGTCTGTTCGACGGCCAAGATCACTTTGGGCATCAACGGGGTCAACGACGTGCGCTTGTACGCCTCGTGGCGGCGGACGGTCAACACCATGGCCAGCGGGGCCTTCCATTTAACCCATTATGTGCCGGGCATGGAAACCCTGTTTGAAAACCGCCGCCACCTGGTCTGGTTCAAATCAGTGCCGGAAGCGGTTGAATTGATCCGCTACTACCTGGATCATGAAACCGAGCGGGAAAGGATCGCCGAGGAAGGCCGGCGCAAGGTCCTGGAGAGTCATACCTGGGACGCCCGGATCGAGGCGATGATCGCCAGGTGCCGGCAAGCTCAACTGGCCCGGTCCATTGAGAGTTACCAGGACCTGCGGGAATACCTGGGCGTATCCGACGCCGACATCGAATATCGAGGGGCCAAGGACCAGGTCATCAAGAAATGGACCGAGGTTTGGCAATCCAGGAAAAGAGAAACCGCCGCCGAGATCAAGTCGGCCTATAACGAGACCGACGTTTGGCTTTACCGGCAGGTCTATCATAATAACCACACCCAAGCCGGGCGGTTCGACTTCACCGCCGGGCGGATCAGGGAGTTCTGCCGACAAAACAAGGACCGGACCGTCAAACTGCTGGACTTTGGCTGTGGCACGGCCTGCCTGGAAAAACATCTGCAAGGTCTCGACAACCTGGAGGTGACCCTGGCCGACGTTCCTTCTCCACCATTCGAATTCGCCCGGTGGCGCTTCCGCCATCAACCCAATTTTTCCTTCATCGAGATTGAAAGCCAGGCCTGTCTGACCGAAACCTATGACATCGCCATACTGTACGACGTTCTGGAACACATCCCCGAGCCTCTGCCGGTCCTTGATCACGTGACCGAACATCTGCGGGCCGGGGGCCTGCTCTTCTTTTTCTTCAGCACCTCCCTCCCGGAAGGCTACCCTTGCGGGCACCTGCGCCAATCCATCCGGCAATATCCCCGGGCCATGGAATACGTCAGCCGGTATTACCTTAGTTTGGGGAACCATCTTTATCAAAAAAAGTCGGAGGAGCCGGCCGGGTCTTTCCCTGCCGCCCAGGCCGAGGGCGAGGCCCTTCCCACGGAACCTTACGGCGTAATTCAGGGCGAACCAGCCATCGAGAAAATTTCCACCGCCGGCGATCAGGTCCGGGAGGACCTCTCGATCCATTTGCAGCAGCTTCTCCATCTGACCGCCGCCGGCGATTACACCGGGGCCGGGGACCTGGCCGGGCGGCGGTTCCTTTCCAGCCCCGAAAATTTTCAGTGGCTGCAATCCCAGGGAGTCCTTGGTCAAAACCCCGACCTTCTCCGGGTCTTGGCCCTGGTCCTGACTCAAAGAGAAAACTTCGAGGCGGCCGGCGGCCTGTTGGACCAGGCCGGGGAACTGTATCGGCGGAACCTGAACCAGGTTAAAATCCAAAAAGCTTTGACCGGCCTTTATCAGGGCGATTTTGAAAGGGTTTTTCAGGAACTTTCCGACCTGCCCCTGGAAAGCCCGGTTTATCCCCAGGCCCGCCAACTGATGGAACAGGCGGCCCAAAGGCGACAGGAAGCGCGCTTGAAGCGTCTGCTGGAAGAACTGGGCCGCGGCGGCGATTATGACCGAAACCGGTCTTATATCCTGGGGATGAAACCCGCCGGTCACGACGCCAACGTCTCTTTGGTCGACCGGCGCGGGCGGGTGATTTTCGACGCCGAGGAAGAACGATACGTCCGGGTCAAACACACGCCCAACATCCCTCTCCAGGCCGTGGCCGAGGCCCTCCAGCGCCACGGCGTTCACCCCGCTCAAGTCAAATCCGTGGCCTTTTCTTTTTCCGCGCCGGAATACCTCAAGGCGGCCGATGAATGGGCCAGGTACTATCGGCAAAACGGGTTCCCGATGAACGAGCTCCAGATGGTCCGGTCGGCCCAGGCCTCGGCCCGGCTCTACCGGGACCAGGAAAGCCTTTTCCGGTCGCTCTTCCCCCAGGCCCGGGTCCTCCAGGTCAAACACCACTTGGCCCACTGCGCCGGGGCCTTCTATTCCTCGCCTTTTCCCCGATCCGCGATCCTGTCCATCGACGGCCGGGGTGAATTCGAAACGGTGATGCTGGCCAGGGGCGAGGACGGCCGGATCGAAGAGCTTGAAGTCCTGTCTTGTCCCCACTCCCTGGGCACGCTGTATCAGACCGTCACCTATTGGCTGGGCCTGGGCGCCCGTCAGGAAGGCAAGACCATGGGCCTGTCTTCCTACGGGGACCCCGAGGTCTATTACCGGGCCTTTCGGGAGCGGATCATCGATTTCGATCCGGATACCGGCCGATTCGAAATCAACCGGGAGATCATCAATCCGGACGGGCTTTTTCTCTACGATCACGAAAAATTCAACGAAATATTTAAGATTTATGAAAAAATGGACGCCAGGAACCCCCAGCCGGCCTTTGCCCACGTGGCCGCCGCCCTCCAGCGGGTGACCGAAGAGATCATCCTCGGCCTGGCCCGAAGGGTGCGTAATATTTCCGGTGAATCGGACCTTTGTCTGACCGGCGGGGTGGCCCTCAACAGTGTGACCAACGGCAAGCTTCTCCAGACCGGGCTTTTCAGGGACATCTCCATCCACCCGGCGGCCCATGACGGCGGCACCGGCCTGGGGGCCGCTTTGTACGCCTATTATCTGGAAAACCCCCAGGGCCGAACCGGCGGCCGGAACTGGTGGGTCATGAAGCACCCTTACCTGGGCTCGACCTTCAGCGAGGCGGAAGTGGTTTCAGTCATAAATTCCGCTGGTTTCCCCTTGCACCGAGTCACGGACGCCCCGCGCTTCGCCGCCGAACGCCTGTCCGAAGGCAAGATCATCGGCTGGTTCCAGGGCGGCATGGAGACCGGCCCCCGGGCCTTGGGCCACCGCTCCATCCTGGCCGATCCCCGCGATCCCAAGATGAAGGACGAAGTCAACCGCCGGGTCAAGTTCCGCGAAACCTGGCGGCCTTTCGCCCCTTCGGTTCTTCTGGAAGATTGCGGCCGATATTTCGACTCCGAACACGAGTCCCCCTATATGCTCTTTGTCTACAACACCCGCCCGGAGATGATCGACCGGATTCCGGCCGTGTGTCACGTCGACGGCACGGCCCGGGTCCAGACCGTGGATAAAAGAGTCAATCCCGACTATTACCGGCTGATCGAGGAATTCAAAAAAATCACCGGCATCGGCCTGGTTTTGAACACTTCCCTCAACGTCAAGGGCGAACCCATCGTCCGGACCCCCAAGGAGGCCGTGGACTGCTTCCTGGTCGGCGGCATGGACTGTCTGGTCCTGGGCGATTACGTCCTGGATAAAAATGCCCGGCCCGGCGCCGCCCTCTTGGAATCCTATCCGGCCGGGGCCGTCCTGCTGAACATCCCGACCAGAACGGGCCGGATCAACGGCTTGGTCAATATCGACCTCCCCAACCATCACGGGTTCGACGACCTCAAGGCCGATCCGTTCCGTTTGACCCCATTCCAGGATGGCTCGGTCGACCTGATTTACAGTCATGACTACCTGCAGACCTTGCCTTGGGACCGGATGCCCCATTTGCTGAAAGAATGGCGGCGGGTCCTCGGGAACAAAGGCCGGCTGATCATCGAAGTCCCGGATGCGGCTTATGAACCCGGTCCGGCGGAAGAAGCGGAGATCGAGGCCCGAAAGGCCGGGCGGAATCCCGCCGTCTGGCGCCACGAAGCCGAAACCAGGTCCCCGCTCACCTTCGGCCGGCTGGCCCGGCTCCTCAAGGAGACCGGCTTTTCGGAAATCGAACGTCTGGACCGCGCCCTTTTTCATCCCGAAAAAATCGGCGCCCTGAGCGTCCAAGCCCAAAGGATCGAGCCATGAATAACAAAAAGCTGTCGGCCCAGGTTAAATCAACGGAAAGAACGAGACCCTGGCCGAAAATAAAACCCGTGCCGTCGGCCCCGAAGGAACGGAAAGGTCCGGATCAAGGTGAGATGATCCAGGTGTTCAAGCCTTCCTATGACCACCGGGAGGTTCAGGCGGTCAGCGAAGTGATCCGTTCGGGCTGGGTCGGCCTGGGGCCCAAGACCGAGGAATTCGAGCGGGAGTTCGCCCGGTTTTGCCGGGTTAAGTATTGCGTGGGTCTCAATTCCTGCACCGCGGCCCTGGACATGGCCCTTAAGCTTTTAGGGGTCAATCACGGGGACGAAGTGATAGTGCCGACCGTCACCTTCGTCTCCACGGCCCACGCCGTGGCTTACAACCTGGCCACGCCCATTCTGGCCGACGTCGATGAGGATACCTTGAACCTCGACCTCGAAGACGTAGCCCGGAAAATTTCTTCCCGGACCAAGGCCGTCATCCCGGTCCACTACTCTGGACGGCCGGTGGACATCGACCGGCTGCGGGAGGTGGTCAGGGACATTCCTATTGTGGAAGACTGCGCCCATGCCTGCGGGGCCAGGTACAAGGGCCGGCCCGTGGGGGGACTGGGCCAAATCGGCTGTTTCAGCTTTCACGCGGTCAAGAACCTGGCCATGGGTGAAGGCGGGGCCGTGACTCTTAATGACCGGGACCTGGCCGAACGGGCCAAGAAGCTCCGCTGGCTGGGCATAGACAAGGGCACCTGGGACCGGACCAAGATGGATAAGAAATATTGGTGGGAATACACCGTCGAGGAAATCGGTTTGAAGTCCCACTTGAGCGACATTCCGGCGGCCATCGGTCTGGTTCAGCTTAAAAAGCTGGAAAAGAACAACCTCCGCCGGCGGCGGATCGTCGAGATGTATCGCCGGGGCCTTGGGGACCTGGCCGAAGTAAAAATGCCCCCGGCCGACGGCGGGGAGATCATTTCGGCCTGGCATCTCTGTGAAATCAAGGCGGAAAACCGGGACGAACTCAGCGTCTTTCTAAGGGAGCGCGGCATCAACACCGGGGTCCACTACAAGCCCATCCACCTGTACCGCTGTTACGGCAACCGGCCGGTTCTGCCCGTGGCGGAAAAGGTTTACCCCAAGCTGCTGACCCTGCCTCTTTATCCCGATTTGACCGACGAACAGGTCTGGATGATCATCGACCGGATTCACCGGTTTTATCGGGGCTAGTTTGGGGAAGGGATCATGCCTTTTCTGAAAGGCTCGCTTTCGAGACGGCGACCATCCGCAGCGAATACCCGTCCGGGTCCCCGGCGGTCAAAGAAGGTTCCCACTTGGTCACTGCACCTTGGTCGATCCGGCGCAAGGGAATCCGCCGGACTATTTTAAACCCGATTCGGTGGTAAAGGGCGAGGGCCCGGAGATTGTGCTCAAAGACCTCCAGAAAAATGGTTTTGATCCCCAGGGATTGAAAGGCCCAGTCGAGCAAGGCCGACACGGCCAGGGTCAGGCCCCCCCGGGGTCCGGTTTCCAGGCCCCGGACCATCCGGCCGAACCAGCAGGACCGGCGGTCCAGGTCGAAATCATACAAGGAAAGGTAGGCGAAAGGCTCCCGGTCCAGGGTCTCGACCATGAAAATCAGGTCCAGGCTTTGAGCGTAATGCTCGGCCAGCCAGGTCAGGGTCGTCTCTTCCGTGGCCTCGAACCAGGTGAAAAAACTCTCCCGGTGCTTGTTTCTCCATCGGGCGATCAGCCCGGCGTCTTTTCGGACATCTCCGGCCAGGGGCGAAAAAACCGGCCGGAGAAAAGCGCGGGCTTCACCTTCACGGGTGGTAACGGGCAGGCGGGAACAGATTTTGCCTTTGGGAGGGGCTTTTAAGCGGGAGACGGTCTCTTCGATCTGGGACGGTGTGAAGGACAAACTCCGATTTTCTCCAGTCGGTTGGGCGAGCTATGACTTAGTCTTTGCTTCATCATCCAGTATAACCTATTGGATATTCGGCGCCAATATGCAGCATTTTTTTATATCCGGTCAATTATTCCACACGCTCCCGGTCTTGGCCTCTCTGGGGGCGAGATATTCAATCGTGGAATTGCCCCGGACGAAAAATTCCTCCACCTCGCGCAGACAATCTTCGAATCCGCGACGGTTGCCGGCGGCCAGAGGCCGGGCCAAGTCTTCCAGGCTTCGGCTCAAGGCCCCGATCACGGTCTTGGCCTCGGGGTTGTTCAGGGCCAGGTCGGCGTACAGTTCAACCGGCTGCCGGCACTGATGGTTCAGCATTTTGACCAGTTTATGAAACCACGGACCGCCCAGCGACGGGTCGGCCGGCAGGTCTCCGTCCAGCCCGATCAAGGCCCGCCCGAAAGCGGCCAGCAGAATATGACGCAGGGTCTGGACTCGGGCCATCAACCGGTCATGGTGCTCGGGGGTGGTGACCACCACCCGTAAACCCCTGTCGCCCAGCCAGGATTCGAACCGGTCAACCCAGACCCGGCCTCGACCGGGACAGAGAAAAACCACCTGGCCTTTTAGCTGCCTGATGGAAGGGCCGAACAGCGGATGAGCCCCAACCACTTCTCCTCGGGCCTGGTCCAGCATGGCCGCCATGGGTCCGGTCTTAAGCGAACAGATGTCCACGACCACGCCGTCTTCCTGGGTATAAGGCCCGATTTTTTCCATGACTTTCTCGACGGCCGCAATAGGCACGGCCAGGATCAGGATCGGGCATTGAGCCGCCAGCTCTCCGCTCCAGGGACCGCCCGAAGCGTCGGCGATCAGAACTTTAAAGCCAAAGGCTTTGAGCCGTCTGGCGATCAATCGGCCCATGCGGCCCTTACCGCCGATAATACCGATATTAGGCTTGGTGGTAAACGGAGGGTCATCCATGTATTGCTCCTAGACTGGTTTGATTCGGCTCAAACGCCGAAAGATGGGAGCCCATCGGCTCCGGCCCGGAATGAACCGCCTTCGGATAGGAACCCAGTATTTTCAAGGACTCGACTTCCTGCTCGAGTCCGGCCAGGGCCTGGCCCAGGTCTTCTTCCTGAAAGTGACCTTCCAATTCGACAAAGAAGCTGTATTCCCAGGGCTGGTTCTTGATGGGGCGGGATTCGATCCGGGTCATGTTGATACCCCGTTCGGCCAGAGATCGCAGGGCCGCATAAAGAGTCCCGGGACGGTGCCTGACCCGAAAAAGAATCGAGGTCTTGTCACGTCCGGTCGGCTGGCATCGCAGGCGGCCGATCAGGAGAAACCTGGTGGTATTATGGGGAACATCCTGGATGTCTCGGGCCAGAACCGGCAGATTATACCAGGCGGCGGCCAGTTCGCTGCCCACGGCCGCCGTGCCAGGCTGCCCGGCCGCCTCTCTGGCGGCGGTGGAGGTGCTCTCCATTTCAAACATGGCCGCCAGGGGAAGATGGACGTTCAGCCAGCGCCGACACTGGTTCAAGGCTTGCGGGTGGGAGTAAACCCGGGTCACCCGGTCCGTCGAGGTTTCCAGGGACATGAGACAATGGGCCACCGGCAGGTAGACTTCCCCGCAAACCAAGAGGTCCGTCCGGTCGAGCCGATCCAGGGTGATGTTGACCATGCCCTCGCTGGAATTGTCCACCGGCACCACACCGATCTGGGACCGGCCTTTTTCCACGTCTTCAAAAACCTCGATGATGGAATGTTGAGGGGAGAAGTCGCAGGAGTGGCCCAAGCGGGCCAAGGCCGCCTGGTGACAGAAGGTGGCTTCCGGACCCAGGTAGGAAACGCGGAGCGGGGCTTGCAGTCCCCGGCAGGCCGAAATGATCTCGGAAAAAATGCCCACCAGCGAAGACTCCGGCAAGGGGCCCTGGTTGGCCGCCTTGATCGAGTCAAAGACTTCCTGTTCCCGCTCGGGCGAGAACCCGGCCCATCCGTTGTCTTTCTTGCCCCGACCGATGAGCAGGGCCTGCCCGGCCCGGCGGTTGAGCAACCCGACGATCTGCCGGTCGATTTGGTCGATTTTATGCCTGGCCTCCCGAATAGCCTGGTCCGGGGGGCTTTCATCTTCACAGTCCCAGGGGCGTAAGGCTCCCGGCGGGACTTCTTTGATCCGATCCATTTTGTAATGACTCGTCTTTACAGGACCCGATGGAAGAGGCCGGCCATGAGGCGCAGGTCGTCCATCAAGGTTTGGAAAACCGCCGGGCTGAGGGACTGCTGGCCGTCACAAAGGGCTGTTTCCGGAGAAATATGGACTTCGACCATCAACCCGTCCGCCCCCACGGCCATGGCCGCCCTGGCCAAGGGACAGACGTACCGGCAGTCGCCCACGGCGTGGCTGGGGTCGACGACGACCGGCAGATGGGTCCGCTCCTTGAGGATAGGCACGGCGCTCAAGTCCAAGGTATTGCGGGTGGCCGTCTCGAAGGTGCGGATGCCCCGTTCGCAGAGAATGACTTGAGGATTGCCGGCGACCAGAATGTATTCGGCCGACATGAGGAACTCATCCAGGGTGGTCATCAGGCCCCGTTTGAGCAGGACCGGCTTTTGGCTTTGTCCCACTTGCCGGAGCAAGGAAAAATTCTGAATGTTGCGGGCGCCGACCTGAATAATATCGGTGTGGGCCTCGACCACGGCCAGTTCCGTCCCGTCCATCACCTCGGTTATGATGGGCAGACCGATCTTTTCCTTGGCCAGGGTGAGCAGGTCCAATCCGTCCACGCCCAATCCCTGAAAACTATAAGGCGAAGTCCGCGGCTTGTAGGCCCCGCCCCGCAAAACGGCCGCGCCCGAACTCTTGACCTCCCGGGCCGTGGCTAAAAGCTGCTCCTGACTTTCCACGGCGCATGGTCCGGCAATCACCACGAATTGAGGTCCGCCGAAGAGGACCTCTTCGACTTTGATCACCGTGTTCTCCGGATGAATCTGGCGGCTGACCAGATTGACCGGGGGCTTGCCTCTTTTTCGGGTCTGAGGAATCATCCCGACTATGGGCTTGTTTTCGGTTACGCCTTGTGCTTGGGCTAGCATTTTTACACCTCCTGCTAAGCAAGAAGGCCATGGGCTTGGTCCCATGGCCTTCCTAAAAAGAAAACGGCCATGAGTCCCGTTTTGGCGTCGACCCATGGCCGTTTGTTTTATTTTTAGCTAAATTAGCTGCTCATACTCCACGGCGACGGGCCGACGTCGGCAAAATAATAAAAATAAAAATAGTAGTTCCGGCCGCTACCGCCGCCGAGAACCTCATCTATTTTCATTGTGCCCGTCATTGTCCGGTCCAGACTCCTGACCGAAAATTTGATCTCACTAAACACGATCAAATCAGGGTTGTCAACAAAATAATTCAACGACTAACTTTTTGCGGTAAGGCAACTTGCCCCGATTTGAGTTTGTTTTCGGTCGGGCGGCGGGTTTTTTCAGGAAGCTGCCGCATAATCCAGGTCTTTTTTCCTAAAAACCGCGCCGAAAAAGCCGTCGGTGTGGTGCCGGTGGGGCCAGGCCCGAACCAGACCGTCGCCGGCGACCAGGGACCGGGCTGATTCCGGCAGAAAATCGCCGGCCGGAAGGAGGGCGAACGCGGGATGTCTTTCCTGGAATTTTTCGATGACCCCGGTGGTCTCCTCGGGGGTCAATGTGCAGACGGCGTAGATCAGCCGCCCCCCGGGCCTGACCAGGACGGCCGCCGCGGCCAGGAGCCGGCTCTGGAGCCCGGCCAGGCGGGCCGGGTCGGGCGGGGCCTTGAGCCACTTGATGTCGGGCCGTCGGCGGATGACACCCAGGTTGGAGCAGGGAGCGTCGACCAGGACCAGGTCGAACGACTCGGGCCTGAAGGGAGAAGACTCGATCAGGTCGCCCTGGATAAAGACCAGGGGATCGAGGCCCAGACGCCGCGCTTCATTCCGCCCCTGGAGCAATCGGGTTCGATCCGGGTCCAGGGCCGTGACCAGGCCCGCGCCCAAGCCGGCCAGATGCAGGGCCTTGCCCCCCCGGCCGGTGCAGGCGTCGAGAACAGTTTCTTTTGAGGTCGGAGCGGCCAGGAGGCCCACTATCTGGGAGGCCTCGTCCTGGACGGCGAACAGCCCTTCTTCATAGCCGGGCAATACGGTCACCGGGCCGGTCGGGCCGTATAGGAGCAACCCAGAAGGCGAATAGGGTGCGGCTTCGATCCGCTCCGCCGCCCCGGCCAAAAGCCGGGCCAATTCTTCCCGGCTGGTGCGGGCCGGGTTGATCCGCAAGGTCAAGGGCGGCACGGTGTTGTTGGCCGCCGTCAAGGCCAGGGCTTCTTCCCGACCCAGTTCCTTGAACCAACGTTTCAGCAGCCAGGGCGGATGAGCCTGGTCCACGGCCAGGGCCTCGAGGTCCGGCCGGACGGAATCGGCCGGTTGGGGCGGATATTTTGCCCGGGTCACGGCGCGCAGGACGGCATTGACCAGTTTGACCGACCAGGCCGGGCCGTAAGCCCTGGCCAGCTTGACCGATTCGTTGACCGCGGCCGAGGGGGGGATGCGGTCCAGGTAATGGAGCTGGAAGAGTCCCAGCCTGAGGATGTTGGTCACGGGCGGGTCCAAGGGTCTCTCCGGGTTCTGGAGGAAGCGTTTGACCGTCCAGTCCAGCCGGAGACGCCAGCGCAATACTCCATAGACCAAAGCGGCGGCCAGAGCCCGATCCCGGCGATCCAGGCCGGCGGCATGTTCCTCCAGGGCCTCTTCCGGAAAAGCGCCCGCCTCGACTTTCAGGAGACTGAGCAGGGCCGCGCTTCGAGCGCCGGTGGCTTGGGCGATCCGTTTCCGACGGCGCACTTGGGGCAAGGATCAGTCTCCGAAAAAGTCGGCTTGACTTAATCTTTGTCCCCGCCAGAATTCCAGGGCGCTCAGCCTTTTTTTCCCCTCTAGCTGAAGCTCGGCCAAGGCCAGGCTGCCCCGGCCGGCGGCCACGTGGAGCAACCCCTGGTCCACGGTCAGGATTTGGCCCGGCCGGCCCCGGCCCGGTCCAGGCCGCGCTCCAAACAGTTTTAAATTTTTTCCTTTGAAGGTCGTATAAGCGCCCGGCCAAGGGTCCAAACCCCGGACCTGGCGGGCCAGTTCTTCGGCCGATCCGGTCCAGTCCATCAGCCCATCCGCTTTTTTCAAAAACGGGGCCAGCGTCGCCCCTGCCGGCGGCTGAGGCTTGGGGGTTACGGTCCCGGCCTTCAAACCGGCGATGGTCTCCAGAAGAAGATCGGCCCCCAGACGGGCCAAGCGATCATGGAGCTGGCCGGCGGTTTCCTCCGGGGCGATGGCGGTCCGGCGGGACAACAAAAGCGGTCCGGTGTCCATGCCCCGGTCCATGAACATGGTCGTCACCCCGGTCTCGGTCTCGCCGTTGAGGATGGCCCAGTTGATGGGGGCCGGGCCGCGATAGGCCGGGAGCAAGGAAGGATGAACGTTAAGCGGACCTATCCGAGGCAGTTGCAGAAGATCCGGGGGAAGAATGGCCCCAAAAGCCACGACCGCCAACAGGTCCGGGCCCAGTTCCTTGAGCCGATGGAAGACTTCCGGAGTTTTGATCGACTCCGGCTGCCAAACGGGCAGCCCCAGCGCCTCGGCCAGGACCCTGACCGGCGGCGGGGCCGGCCGGCGGCCCCGGCCCTTGGGCCGGTCCGGCTGGGTGACCGCCAGGAGAACCTGATCCTCGGAACCAGCCAAGGCAGCCAGGTATGGAACGGCGAATTCGGGCGTCCCCAGGAAGACGATTCGCCAGGGCTCGGGCATCAATCGTCCTGTTCTTCCTGATTTTTCAAGATTTTTTTGAGTTTCCGGCGGTAGAGGTCCCGTTTGAGGCTGCTGATTCGATCAATGAACAGGATGCCGTCCAAATGATCGATCTCGTGCTGAAAAACCACGGCCAAGCGCCCGTTGGTTTCAATTTCCACCGGCCGGCCCTCCAGGTCCAGGCCTTTGACCTTGACCGCCGCGGCCCGCTTGACCTTGGCCGAATATTCCAACACCGACAGGCAAGCCTCTTCAAAGAGTATCTCGCCCTCGGCCGAGACTATCTCGGGGTTGACCAGGACGATGGCCTTGTCCTTGTCCCCGGTCTCTCCCGGTCCGCCGCCGTCGACCACGATCAAGCGGCGGCTTCGCCCCACCTGGGGCGCGGCCAGTCCCGAACCCGGGGCATGAATCATGGTGTCGATCATGTCCCGTCCCAGTTGACGGATATCGTCGTCGATCTGGTCTATCGGGGCGGCTTCCTGTTTGAGGACCGGGTCGGGGTATATGTGTATTGGTAAGACAGCCATGTTCTTTTATGATTATAATTAGTTAAATACCGTCATTTAATTATAATGCAACCGGACCACTTTTTCAACCGATTCAGACCTTTTCAAGGAATAAAAGCCATTCCGCGACATGGAAATCAGACCTGGGGCGATTTCGGGCCGGCTAGGCTGGTTCCTCCGGGTCCACGTGAACGATAATGCGGCCCATGCCGTCAATTTCATCAATCAGGCATTTTTCAACCTCTTTGGCGATGTGATGTCCCTGTGTGACGCTTAAACCGCCGTCCACCACCACGTGGAGTTCCATTTGGTACCGGCCGCCCGAGGTGCGGACCTTCACGTCATGCACTTCCATCACGCCGCTGACGTTTCGGGCGCAAGCCTTGATATTCTCCATAACGCTCGGTTCCGGGGCCGTGTCCGTAAATTCTTGAATCGAGTTCCAGATAACGTCCAGACCGACTTTTAAGATAAAAAACGAGACCAGCAAGGCGGCGTAAGCGTCGAGCATGTGCCAATTCGGATTGATCATGGCCCCGGTGACTCCGGCCAAGACGGCCACCGAAGACATGGCGTCGGACCGATGATGCCAGGCGTTGGCCTGGATGGCCGGGCTTTTAAGGCGTTTGCCCACGAAAACCGTGTACTGATAGAGGATCTCCTTGGAGATAATCGACACGGCCGCCGCCAAGAGAGCCAACCAGGTCGGGTGTTTTGCCGTGTGGAAATAGATGCTGCGTCCGGAGTCCAGACCGATGCCCACGGCCACGACGATCAAGGCCAGACCGACTATGGTCGAAGACAAAGTCTCCAAACGGGCGTGGCCGAAGGGATGTTTTTCATCCGGGGCCTTGGAGCCGACCTTAAGCCCGATCAGAACGACCACGTCGGTGAAAAGGTCTGAAAAGGAATGGACCGCGTCGGCGATCAGGGCCTGACTCTGTCCGACCAGCCCACCCGCCGTCTTGAAACCGATCAGAAACAGATTGACCCATACCCCGATCAGGGTGACCCGCCGGCCCTGTCCGGCTAACTTTTCTCGATTATTATTCGTTTCCATATGTTGCGATGCCAACTTCTCAAGAAATAAAAACCGCCTCTAACTAACGAGCTTAAATTACAATGAATCGACCAATAAGACAATCATTCGGAATCCGGGGTCCGGTCCTTGATGCCGAAAAAAACAAAGATTCTTTCCCGCAATAAAAACAGGGGCAGGAGCACGGCCAGGCTGACGGCGGTCAAGACGATAAAAAAAATCCAATCTCCTTCGAACATTTTAGCCCCTTGAAGGGATAGAATCAGGGTGCCGGGCATGCGGGCCACGGCGGACACGATTATGAAATTAAGGATCGATATCCGGGACAATCCGAACAGATAGGACATATAATCCTTGGGCGCCCCGGGAATCAGAAAAAGAATAAAAACCGTGGCCAGGCCCCAGCGATGAACCCGGGCCCCGAATTCGTCCAGGACCCGGGCCGGAAGAATCTTTTCCAAGACCACCCGCTCAAAAGCCCGGCCGATGGAGACGGCGGCCAGAGAGCCCAAGGTCAGCCCGACCGTCGAATAAATAAAGCCTTGAGCCCAACCGAAAATAAATCCGCCCAGGAATCCGGAAAGTTCGCCGGGTATGGGGCTGAAAACCACCTGTAACAATTGAAGAGCGATAAAGTAAACGGCCGAATAGGGCTGGCGGGAGAGGACCCAGGCCCGGGCCCCCTCATGATCCAAGAGAAATCGGGTCGTGCGGTGGACCAGATCGCCCAGTGGTCCGTATGATAATACGGCCAGGGGGGCCAGGCCCAGGAGAGCCAGAAACAGAAGGCCCTTCAGCCAATCCCGGCCTCTTCGTCCGTCTTTGGTCCTGTTCATTTTCATCAAGAGTATTATAGTCACCGAGAATGAGAATAAAAGCGGGGGCGGCTGAAAATTCGGCCCAGCCTTAATTGGGCTGGGCCTTTGAGGTTCAGGTCTCCAATCGGGCCTAGTCCCGCCGACGGTCTTTTTCCAACTCGGCCAATCTTTCCTCCATGGCCTTAAGTTCGCCTCTCAGGTTTTCGGCCTCGGCCCTGAGGGCCTCCTCTTCCGAGGCCGAGGAAGGATAGGGCCGCCATCCTGGGTCTGAAGCGAAGCCCGGGCCGTAGGCGGGAGCAGACCAGCCTCGGCCGCCGCCGAAACAGCGTCCCCGGCCGCCGCCCCAGGGACGGCCGCCTCGACCCACGCCTCTATAGTCGCCTCCAAAACCAGGCCGCTGCCCGCCACAGTAGCCGAACCCGCCGCCTGTTCTCGATCCTTGGCCCCAAGGTCCGGTTCGATCATATCCTGGCATGTTGTTCCTCCTTCTGATCTGTATAATTTTTAAGTGTATTACTGGTCAAGATTGCGCCGGCGGCTGGAATCATTTCTGGAAAACCGCCCACCGCCTTTACCGCCTTTGCCTCCAAGACCGCCGCCCCAATCTTGCTTGGAGTCCGGTCCGGTCCCCCGGCCTTGACCTGAAGCGGGATCGATCTTTCGGCATTTTCCCTGACCGCGGCCTGAACCCGAACCTTGGCCCCGAGGTCCGGTTCGATCAAAATTAGGCATTGTAACTCCTCCTTAAAATATGGTGGTTTTTCTCTGAATTCATCCTTTGACTTTAATTCGTATTAATTACCCCCAATACATTGAAGCAGAATCCTCCGCCCTCTGTCAGGCCGGTCCCCGCCCGCCGCGCCCGCGCCGCCAGCGTCCGCCTCGGCCCGGACCGGGAAGGAAGGGCGGTTCTTCGATAATAAAGTCGCCGCCTTCAACCCTAAGGGCCAAACCCCTCACCAAGGCTTCGGCCACCACGAAGCGGGCGGCCGCCAGAATCCGGCTGAAAGTCGGACGGGAAACACCCATTCCGGACGCGGCCGATTCATGATCCAGACCTTCCAGGTCGGCCAGACGAAGAGCTTCCAAGCCCTCCACCGGCAAGGTGACCTCGGCCAGTCGCCAAGCCGGCACCCCCTGGGGCTTGAACAGGGTTACTTCCGGATGAGCTTGAACCGTTCGGCATTTTCTTGGTCGGGGCATTTTGCTTCTCCAATTATGAACGTCTGCTCATAATATAAACAAATATATCGCCAGTGTCAACCCCTTTTATATGAACACTTGTTCAAATATGGGCCCGGTTTTTGAAAAATTATCGGCCGGCCAAATCAAATTTAAATTTTAAGTTGATTTCTAGCGGGTATATTTGAGAAACCATCCTGAATGTGGATGGGGAAATCAAGTTTGAGTCGAATCAGGCCCGAGCCTGATCGGCCGAGCGGGGAAGACGTATCAAATGACGATTTATCCGGCCGGCGGAAATCCCCGGCCTAATTTTCAATTTATCCAGGTTTACGATGGCGTGATCTGGGGCCTGGTTCTGCTTTTCTTTTCCGGGTCGGCCCTTCTTTCCGCCGGGAATGTTTTTTGGGCCTTGATCGGAGCGGCCGGGATCGTGGTGATCATGTTTCTGGTCAGCGCCTCGGTGGAGGTCATCATCGAGGTGATCAAGGACATCAAGGGTCTGGGCACCATGGTCGGTTTTATCACCAACGGACCGGAGGCCCTGTGCCTGATCGTCGGCTTGATCGCCGGTGACGTTCTGTTCGCGGCCAGCACTCCTTTGGGCTCGAACGTCATGAACCCGCTTCTGCTGCTGGCCGCGGCCGGGCTGACAGGCAACTTGCTCGTGACGGCCGGAACCCATACCCGTTACACGGCGCCCTGTATCCTGTTGACCGCCTTCCTGGCCGTGGTCTTTTTCTTTTTTCCTGAAGAAGGATATCCGTTGTGGCTGGCCGGGGCTCTGGTCATTTCCATTGTGCTTTTTTTTCGGCGTCCGCCTGAGCCGGCGGGCGAAAAAAGCGCAGACCGGTCCATTTCAACCGCCTGGTTTTTGCCGGCCATGGCCGTTCTGGTTGCGGCCGGCTATTTTCTAGACCCGGTAGTCAGCTTTACCGCCGGTCATTCCAACTCTCCTAAAGGGATCATCGGCTTTTTTGTCCTGGCCACGTTGACCAGTTGGCCGGAGTTCAAATCGACGCTGTCTCTTTTGCGCCGGGGCAAGCCTTTGGCCGCGGTGCTGAATATCACCGTCTCCAACATCACCAATATTTGGCTGGCCGTCATCGGTGTTTTTATTCATATGCTTTAAGCAGAAGGATTCAATCCGGCTTCTGTAATTATTTTTTCGGAGAACGGCTGGTCATTGAATAACCGCTCCGGTGAAGCTGATGGGTCGTGGCGTGTGACCTTGTCCTCGAAAAAAATATTTCTGACCTCGGAGGATTTCGTTCTGGGGCTGGACTGCCCCAAACGTCTTTATCTGAAAATCCGCCGTCCAGACCTGGGTCCGGATGTTTCTCCGTTCCGGGCCGGTCTGAAAACGGAACATTTTTTCCTCCGGCAACTGGCCGCCGGTCTTTATCCAGGCGGGCGATGGGCCGATGAGGGCGGGTCAAGTCGGCCGGCGGCCGCGGTCCGGACCGACGCCCTGATCGGCGACCCCTCCGTCCCGGCCGTTTTCCGGGCGGTTTTCGAGTGTAAGGGTCTGAGTCCCGAGATCGACTACCTATGGCGGAACCGCGACGGTTCGTGGGACCTGGCCCTGCTCCGGACCGGAACATGGTTGAAAACCAAATATTTATGGGAACTGGCCTTTTGCAGGTCTGTCCTGGACCAATTGGGGCTTGAGGTCCGCCATGCCTATTTGATGTCCATAAGCGATCAATACCGGCGGCCGGTTAATGACCGGCATCCTGAAACCCTGTTCCATCAAACCGACTGCATGGACCGCACGGTTGATCTGCTTGAACCCATGTCCCAACTGGCCGGGCAAATGCTGGAATTTCTCGAGTATGACCGCGAGCCGGTCTTGAATATGGGACGTCATTGCCGCGAACCTCGGCCTTGTCCATATGAACGACACTGCGATCAGAACCGGCCGATTCACTGGGTCGGCGACTTTTACCGGATGAGCGGGGCCAGGAAAAAGAAGTTGTTGGAGCGCGGTATCGGGGACATCCGGGAAATTCCCGATGACGAACCATTAACGCCTCTCCAAAGTCGGATTAAAAACGTTCTGGTCACCGGGCGGCTTTTTGTCGATCCGAAACTGCCGGCCAGACTGCTCAAACTGCCCCGACCCTTGCATTACCTCGATTTTGAAACCGTCATGCCGGCCGCCCCGCTTTATCCGGGGACCAAACCTTATGAAATGGTCCCTTTCCAATGGTCTCTCCACATCGAAGACGAAGACCATATCCTCGAACATAGGTTTTTTTTGGCCGAGGGGGCCGACGATCCCCGCCCCCAATTCGTCCGGTCCCTGATCCGGGCCGTTTCACCCGGCGGGGCCATTCTGACTTACACTAATTTCGAAACCAGCGTTTTAAACTCCCTGAAAGGCTTGTTTCCCGAGCAGGCCGAGCAACTCGAGGCCCTGGCCGGCCGCTGCGTGGATTTCTGCGCCCTGATCCGCCGACACGTCTACCATCCGGACTTCGGTCAGAGTTTTTCCCTCAAAAAAGTCCTTCCCGCTCTGGTCCCCGAATTGGCTTATGATAATCTAAATATTCCGGAAGGGCAGACGGCCGGCCTGGCTTTTTTAAACTTGTTTTATGCGTCCTCGCCCCGAACCAAGGCTGAAATCAGACCGGCCCTGCTCGACTATTGCGCCCGGGACACCCTGGCCCTGGTCGCCCTCAAACGGTTCTTTCTTTCCGAACCTAAACCGTTTTGAATCGGTGGCGGGAACCGCTTGACCGCCGGGCTGAGATGAACCGCCTCCCCTGGAAGTGGAGGAGGCCGATGCGTTGATTTCCTGCTAAAACCGGCTGGGTCCTCTGTCACGGGTATGCCTTTTGTTTCTTCAGGAACGGTAATCGGCGTTGATCTTGACGTAATCGAGGGAAAGGTCGCAAGTGAGCACCTCGGCCGAGGCCGTTCCGGCCCCCAAATCGATCTTCACCGAAAACTCGGGCCGACGCATCACCGCCGCGGCCGCATCCTCCAGGCCGGCGTCCAGGCCGTTTTTGACCAGAGGGACATCCTCGAACAAAATATCGACCCGGTTCGGATCAAAGTCCGCTCCGCTCCGGCCCAAGGCGCCCATGATCCGACCCCAGTTGGCGTCCTGTCCGAACCAGGCCGTTTTTACCAGGGGTGAATTGGCCACGGTCAGGGCCGCGGCCTTGGCCTGAGACTCATCGGCCGCTCCGGATACGATCACCCGGACCAGCTTGGTGGCCCCTTCTCCGTCGGCCACGATCATCCTGGCCAGGTCGGCCATGACTCCGGTCAGGACTTTTTCGAAGTCTTCCCGGCCCGGCGACTCGTCCGAGTCCAAAAGAGGGGGGCCGGCCGGACCGCCGGCCAAGGCCAGGACGCAGTCGTTGGTGGAAGTATCGCCGTCCACGGTGATGCGGTTGAAAGTCTTTTCCGCGGCCCTTTCCAAAATGAGTTGCAACAGCGGGGCCTTGACCTGGGCGTCGGTCAGGATGAATGACAACATGGTGGCCATGTTCGGGCAGATCATGCCCGCACCCTTGGCCAGACCGATCACCGTAAAGGGCCGACCATCGATCCGGCCTTGATCCTTGACGATTTTCGGTTTGGTGTCCGTGGTCATCATGGCCTGGGCGACCAGGGGCAGGTTTTTTTCATCCAGCCCGGCCATCAAGGCGGGCAGGGCCTGTTCGATGCCGGCCAGGTTCAGGGGCTGGCCGATCACGCCGGTGGAAGCCAGCAGGATTTCGTCGGGTGAACAATTCAGAAGTCCGGCCAGGGCTTGGGCCGAACGCCGGGCGGCTTCCAGGCCCTCCGGCCCGGTGCAGGCGTTGGCCTGGCCGCTGTTGACCAGAACGGCCCGGGCCCGGCCTTGGGCGACCTTTTCTTTTGACCAAAGCACCGGTGCGGCCTGGACCCGGTTCCGGGTGAAAACGCCGGCCACGTCGACCATCTGGTCAGCCACGATCAGTCCCAAGTCCAGCCGTTCTCGATACCGCAACTCAGCCGCCACGGCCGCCGCCTTAAAGCCCGGCACTTTCATGGTGATTACCCTTACCCTTATAACCTGGTTTGACTATGGACCGAATGTCTTTCAGGCATTCAACCCGCAACACTTCTTGTATTTTTTACCGCTGCCGCAGGGGCAGGGGTCGTTGCGGCCGACCTTTTTATCTTTTCTTTTCACCGGCTGAGGCTTGCCGTCTCCGTCACCGCCGTGGGAGAGATACATCTCCTGTTCCTTCGGGGCCACCGCCTGAAGGTCTTCTTCTTTTTGCAGCCGAATATGGAAGAGCATGGTTATGGATTCTTCCTTGATGCGCTCGACCATCTCGGCGAACATCTCGAAGCCCTCGCGCTGATATTCCCGAAGAGGGTCCCTTTGGCCGTATCCCCTTAGACCGATGCCTTCCCGGAGGTGATCCATGGAAAGGAGGTGATCTTTCCATTGGCCGTCCAGGGACTGGAGCAGGATAAATCGTTCGAGGTCCTGCATGATCCGGGGACCCCATTCCCGCTCCTTTTGTTCGTAAGCGGCCACGGCTTGTTCCTGAAGGATTTCCTTAAGTCCGTTCCGGGCCAGGTCCTCGGCCTGGTTCGTATTCAGACGAAAGCCGAAAATCTTGAAGGTTTGATCGGACAGACCGCGCAGGTCCCATTCCTCCGGATAAGTCTTCTCATCGGTGTACGTTTCCACTACATTATCTATCAGGTCCTCGATCATGCCGAAGATTTCTTCCCGCAGGTTTTCCCCGGCCAGAATATTCCGGCGCTGTCCGTAAATCACCTCCCGCTGCTGATTCATCACGTCGTCGTATTCGAGAAGATGTTTGCGGATGTCGAAATTGTGGCCTTCGACCTTGGCCTGGGCGTTCTCGATGGCCTTGGAAATAAAATTGTGTTCGATCGGTTCGCCTTCCTCAAGGCCTAAACGGCCCATGAGACCGCTGATCCGTTCCGAACCGAAGATGCGTAAAAGGTCGTCTTCAAGGGACAGATAAAACCTCGATGAACCGGGGTCGCCCTGCCGGCCGGACCGTCCGCGAAGCTGATTGTCGATCCGGCGGGCTTCGTGCCGCTCGGTGCCCAGGATGTGCAGGCCGCCCAGTTCGGCCACGCCCTGGCCCAGGACGATATCCGTTCCTCGTCCGGCCATGTTGGTGGATATGGTCACCGCCCCGTTCTGTCCGGCCTGGGACACGATTTGGGCTTCCTGTTCGTGGTGTTTGGCGTTAAGAACCTGATGGGGAATGCCCATGGTCTTAAGCCTTTTACTCAAAAGCTCCGACTTTTCTATGGAGATGGTTCCGACCAGCACGGGGCGCCCCATCTGGTGCAGGTCTTCGATCTCTTCGATCACCGCGTCGAATTTTTCCCTTTCCGTCCGGTAGACCATGTCCGGATTGTCCGTCCGGATCATCTCCTTATGGGTGGGAACGACCAACACATCCAGCTTGTAAATCTTGGCGAACTCGGCCGCTTCGGTGTCGGCCGTGCCGGTCATGCCCGCCAACTTATCATACATCCGGAAGAAATTTTGAAAGGTGATGGAAGCCAGGGTCTGGTTCTCGTTTTCTATCTTGACCCCTTCCTTGGCCTCGAGGGCCTGGTGCAGGCCGTCGGAATAACGCCGGCCCGGCATAAGCCGTCCGGTGAATTCGTCGACGATGATGACCTGGCCTTGCTTGACAATATAATCCACGTCATTTTTGAACAAGGCGTGAGCCTTGAGGGCCTGGTTGAGGTGATGCAGGACCTCCATGTATTTAGGATCGTACAGATTTTCGATGGACAAAATTTTTTCGGCCCGGGCCACGCCTTCTTCCGTCAAGACCGCGGTGCGGCTCTTTTCATCGACCGAATAGTCCTGTTCGTTTTTCAATTTGGGGATGACCTGATTGAGACGGTAATAGAGATCCGTGGATTCCTCGGCCGGGCCGGAGATGATCAGGGGCGTCCGCGCCTCGTCGATGAGAATCGAGTCCACCTCGTCGACGATGGCGAAATTGAACTCGCGCTGCACGTAATCATTCAGGGAAAACTTCATATTGTCCCGAAGATAATCAAACCCGAACTCGTTGTTCGTGCCGTAGGTCACCTGGGCGTTATAAGCCTGCCGCCGCTGCTGATCGTCCAGGCCGTGGACGATGACTCCGACGGAAAGGTCCAGAAAATTATAAATCGCCCCCATCCATTCGGCGTCGCGTTTAGCCAGATAATCGTTGACCGTGACCACGTGGACTCCGCGGCCGGTCAGGGCGTTGAGATAAACGGGCATGGTGGAGGCCAGGGTTTTGCCCTCGCCGGTCTTCATTTCGGCGATTTTACCTTCATGGAGGACAAGGCCGCCCATGACCTGGACATCAAAATGGCGTTGCCCCAAGGTCCGCACCGAGGCTTCCCGCACCGTGGCGAAGGCCTCGGGCAGGATTTCCTCCAGGGAGGCCCCTTGATCAAGCTTTTCCTTGAACTGCCCGGTCTTGGCCCGGAGGTTTTCATCGGACAGACGGCGCATTTCCGGTTCAAAAGATCGAACCTGGTCCACAATAGGAGCCAGACGCTTCAGTTCGCGGTCGTTTTTGCTCCCGACCACTTTTTTCAACAATTGTTCAAACATAATACTTCGACTTCCACGGAAAAAAATCAAAACCCCGATAAGGCGCTTATCGGGGGCCAAGCAAACCAATTATACCACAAAGTCCGATTGTCTGTAAACCAGGGTCAGTCTTTGGAAGCCAGGAAGCGCATGGGGTTAATGGGAATGCCGTTGAGGATGATCTCATAATGCAGGTGAGCTCCGGTGGTTCGTCCCGAGCGGCCGACCGTGGCTACTCTTTGGCCTCGCCGGACCCGCTGACCGGGTTCCACCTCAACCTGAGCCAAATGGGCGTAACGGGTCACTACCCCGTAACCATGATTGATGGAGAGGATCAAGCCGTAGCCCGAACTCCATTCCGTGGACAAAACAAGCCCCTCCGCCGGAACCTTGATCGGTGTGCCCACCGGAGCGACAATATCGATCCCCCGATGAAACTCGGCCCGTCCGGTAAAAGGAGAGGACCGATAACCAAAACCGGAAGTTATGTTGCCGCTGATCGGCCAGACCGTCGGGGTCGAGGCCATAATGGACTTGGAGTCCTCAAAAATTTTGCCCAGCTCCTGCTGGCTCAACTCATGGACGCTGGCCTCGGCCAACAGTCGTTCCACGTCCCGATGCATTTGTCGGATTAAATCCTCGGAACCGGACTGGAGACGGTTCTTCGGTCCGGAAACCTCACTCTCCGAACCGCCCGTTCCCAGCATGCCGGCCTTTTGGAGCAGAGGGCCTTTATTGGTCATGGCCCTCAACTTTTGATCGAAGTGCCGAAGCTTGCTCATCTCCTCTTCCAAGAGCCGGATTTTGTCCGCAAAGGCATAAATTTGCACGTTTTGTTGAACCGCCTTTTTTCTAAGACGTTTCAGCTCCGAGGCTTGGCTCTTTAATTGGCTGTTCTGCCAATAGGTATGCATGGCAAAAGCCAACAGTCCCAAAAAAAGGCTCAGCCCGATAATCGTGAAAAAAAAGGGCAATTTTGAAGGAATGGATAACCTTTTTATTCGGCGGGAACCTTGGGGGAGCAGGAGGATGGTGACCTTTTTCCCTAGCACATATACTACCTCGTCGTCAGAAAACCTGATGAGCCAATTACCCGCTAACAGCTTGGAAGTGTTTCTAATATCACAAAACGACCGGAAAGTCAACGAATTTTTTTTCGACCGGGCCGGCTCAGCTTGAAGTAACCCCATCCTGGAGGAATTTAGGTCTTGGGGAGGCGGAGATCGAGCTTGGTGCACCGCGCTCCCTGGGCGGGCATGTCCCCAGGGGAAGGGAAGGAGGCAAGAACAGCCGAAGAATGGCTTCATCGGCCGGCCTCATGCCCTCAGAGCCTTGCAAGCGAATTAATATCATTTTGGATGACCATATATTTGGTCTGAGCCGGCTCGGCTGGGTTGACATTCCACGATTCAGTCTTTTGGCTTGACAAAATGAATGAATCTCGATTAGAAGAAGGCTTTAGCCCAACTTTGTGCTATGGTGTTCTGCATGTTGGGAAATAAAGGCGGCGGGATTTATAGGGAAGCGTAACAAAAAGGTTTTTTAAATAATTCTGAAATTTTTTAGGAGGACTATCAGTGGCTGAGATAACAGCGCCCATGAGCGGCAAAATATGGAAAATACTGGTCAAGGTCGGCGACTCCATCAGCGAAGACGACGAGGTGGCCATATTGGAAGCCATGAAGATGGAAATTCCGGTAGTCAGTCCGACCGACGGTACGGTCAAGGAGATCAAGGTCAAGGAAGGGGAAGCTATCGAAGCCGAGGGAGTCATTATGGTCCTGGAGTAAAACCGGGGCCGATTTAAGCCTCCCCAAATTTATAAATCTGCTAGAAGCCGCGCCTGAAACGTTTCTATGAAGAGAGGTTTCAGGTGCCTTTTTTATAACATCTTGTTATATCAAAAGAAGGAAGTCAACCTCGTAGGAAGAATGGGCCTCGTTTAAAGTGAGATGATGCTACTCAGCGGTTTTTTCTACGGCCTGGCCATGGTTTGGGTCCTGGTGTTTTTCGGCCCGGCCGTGGCCGGCGGCTACTTTCTTTCCTATTTTCAAAAGCTTTTCTAGCCACTAGCTTTTAGAATGGGGGAGTTGCCTTCCCCCGCTGCCCATGGCTTGGAGAGGCCCCTGGTTTCAAACTAAATTCAAGGGCCGTGAGGATTGTTGCTGCACCCCCATGGCACGGCTGCTCCCAGGGGATCGGAGTAATATCGTTTAAAATCAAGATATGCTTGTCCCAGTTCCTCCCCCGGCCGGCCCTCTCCTCCTGACTTGGCGCGTTCAAGCGTCAAGTCGCTTTGAATCGGGCGACTTTCGCTTTACCTTTGGCCGTCCGTATTGTATCATCATGAAAAAGAAGGGTTAATCGGGGACGCTGGAAAAGAAGGCGTCCAAGACCAGCCATGTATGATTTCGCCATAATCGGTTCGGGAGCGGCCGGCGGCCGCCTGGCTTATGATTTGACTTCCGCCGGGGCCGCCTGCGTCTTGATCGAGGCCGGCCTGGCCTTCGAGGCCGCCACCTTTCCAAGCCACGAGCTTGACTATTCCACTCAAATGTTCTGGCGCGGCGGGCTGGAATTCAGCGCCGACGCCCGGTTGGGATTCCTGAGGGGCAAGTGCTTGGGCGGATCGACCGTGATCAACCAGGCCTTGTTCGACCGGTTTGACGACCTTGTTTTTGACGAGTGGCGCCAGCGCTCCGGCGTATCGTTTTTCACTTCCGCCGCCATGGGTCCTGATTACGATGCGGCTGAAAAGACGGTCGAAGTCAAGACCATCCCGGAAAAGTATTACCGCCGTAACGCCAAAATCTTCATCCGGGGACTGGAGGCGCGAGGCTTCAGATGGAGCCCTCTGCGCCGGGCCGAAAGCGATTGCGGCCACGAGCACGGGTCGGATTGTTTGGTCTGCCTGGGCGGCTGTCCGCGTGATTCCAAACAAAGCGCCCTGGTGACCACGATCCGCCAGGCCAAGGCCGGCGGCCTGCGAATCGAGACCGAGTTTGAAGTCCATTCGGTGGTCGACCGCCGGGACAGAGTCATAGTTCAAGGGCTTCAACGAGGTAAAAAGGTCGAACTTATGGCGGCCAAGGCGGTCCTGGCCGCCGGGGCCCTAGGGTCCACCGGCGTCCTGCTCCGATCGGTTTCTCTCAAGACCAGCCCGAGGCTGGGCAAGGGTTTTTGCTGCCATCCCCAGTTCATGACCTATGCTGTTTTTTCCGAACCGGTCGAGGCCCATAAGGGGCCTTTCCAGGCGGTCAAGTCGGACGATCCGGCCTTGAGGCGGGCCGGCTACAAATTCGAAAACGTTTTCGCCCCGCTGGGGGCCACGGCCTTGCTCCTTCCGGGCTTCGGGAAGAAACATCAGGACCTTATGAAAAAGTACAGGTATTTGGCCTGTATGGAAGTCTGCATCCGGGAGGACCCCCTCGGTGAAATCCGCTTGAGCAAACAAGGCCGCCTGGTCATCCATAAAACCTTGACCGCTTCGGACCGAAGAAAAATTAAGGAAGGATTGCGTCTCGTCGAAGAAATGTTTCACGTGGCCGGCGCTGAACGGATTTTACCCTGCCCCCAGGGTTTCGGGCTGCACCTCATGGGCGGCTGCGCCATAGGCGTCCATCCGGCCGCCTCCGTGGTCAATCCCGACTTCCAACTGCACGACCATCCGAACATTTACGTGGCCGATTCCAGCCTCTTCCCTTCGGCGCCCGGTATCAATCCCTGCCTTTCCGTTCTGGCCCTGAGCCATCGGGCCGGCCGGAGCATCCTGTCCGGGGGAACGCCGTGAAGACCTCCACCAGGTATCTGACCAGGAACCAGTTCCGGGGTCTTAACAAGATCGGCGACGCTTTCATCCCCGGCGACCAGGACCTGCCCTCGTTTTCGGCCTGCGGCTGCGCCCGGCACGCCGACCGGGTCCTGGCTTATCTGCCTGATACGGACCGGCAAGATTTGAAAATGCTTCTGGCCCTGTTTCGTTTGCTCCCAAGGCCTTTCTTGGCCTTGTTGGTCCGGTTCCTTGAACGGGCCATCAACACCCCCGGCCGGATCGGGGTTCTCCTCAGACTGGCCCGCCTGGGTCTTAAAGGGCTGATCATGTCCTTGTATTATTCGGGCGAGACTGGCGAAGATTATACCGGGCCGAGTTCCCTGGCCGTGCTCGGCTATGAGGTCAGGGTCTACTTGGACGACCTGAGGCCCTGAGCCGGGCTTAGAAAAAACACCGGCCCAGACCCCGGTAAGTGGGGGCCCGGCCGACGATCTTGTCTTTGGAAACCAACAGATATTCCTTGAATCTTTCGGCCAGCTCCCCGGCCTTGGCGTGCCGGAAGAGGATCGGATCGCCCGGCCTCAGACCGATTCCCGGCGGGACCTTCAGCGGAGTCTGGACTTCGCCGCATCCTTCCGGGCCCGCCAGTTTCAAGCCCTCCGGCAAATAAGGAACCGGCGTCTTGTCCCAGCCCGGCTGGCCGGAAGCTATATACCCTCCGCCCTGGCAAGTGATGAAGTTTGAATCCGATGAGCGAACCGCTTGTAGGGCGAAAAAACAGGCCGGTTCAAACTTGATATTGGAATAGTAATCGAACAGATGGGGACAGAGGAAAGCCGAGCCGGCCGAGACCTCGGTCAGGCAAGCCTCCTTGATCGAATAGTTCAGGCTGCCGGTTCCCCCGCCGTTGAACAGTTCGAGGGGGAGTCCCCGAAGGTTCAAGGCCTCGGCGATCATGGCCCGCCGATTGGCGGCCAGGGATACCGACCGGGACCTGATAAAGGCCACAGCCGGATTAAGAAACTTATGGAAAGGGTTCCGGTCGCCCAGCCCGGCCGTTTGGGCCTCGTAGCCCATCACCCCGATGAGGCGCACGCTTGGATATGGTTCGGCCTTTTGAAAAAAGCGGACCACCTCTCCAGGCGTCCGGATCGGACTGCGGCGGACGCCCAAGTGGACCCGGCCTCCCAAAAGACGCAGGGACAGGTCTACTTCCAGCACCAGGGGCAAAGGTTTGCCCGCGCCGGTCATGGCCTCGGCCGCGGCTTTCAAACCGTCCAGGGAATCCACGATCAGTTTGACCGACCGGCCCGCTTCTTGCAATTCGCGGAGCGCCTTTAAATCAGACGGCTGAACCGTGGGGTAGGCCACCAGAAAGTCGTCAAAACCTCGGGAAGCCAGAAACAAGGCCTCTTCCGCCGAAAAGCACATCAAGCCCTGATACGGCCGCCCGGTTTTCACAATCCGGGCGATCAGGTCCGGGACCCGCAAGGATTTGGTGGCCAAGCGCAAGGTCTGACCACAGCCGCTTCGCTGGACAATTGAAGCCGTCCGGGCCACGTTGCGGTCAAAGGCTTCCAAGTCCACCACCGCGGCCGGCAGCCGTTCACTCCGCAATATTGCTTTCCAGGTCCGGTAATCCATGGACCGCCCTCCCGGATCGGATCAATTCCGGCCGAAAACCTTGGAACTGATAATAGCCAATATCAGGAAGCACTTCCAGGATGAATTATTAATTTTTCTCATTCAGGCCAGGAATAAAAATGCCCTGACGGAAATCGGGACCTCGGATCAAATGATAGGCAACCTGTTTAATATGGGGTAAAATTTAATTGATAAAGTCATGGCCCTTTTGACCAAGATCTGGGCGATTAAAAACCACATGGGCAAAAAAGACAAAATATTTCGCTTGAATCTGGTCCGCATCGCCGAGTCCCTGAAGGAAGTCAAGGACCATTTCTCCGAGATCAATCGCCGGCTCAGATTTCATCGGGAGGATTTCACCGACGAAATCATGGAGAACATGGTCCTGGCTTACAAATTTTTGGACTTTCTTGTTACGGAAGAAGTGAATATCTTCGCCAAGGAAAATCTGCATCACATATTGGAATTGAATCACCTGGTCTTGTGCGGCAACGACTCCCAAACCCGCTTGCAGTACACCCAACATCTCACGGAAACCAGGGCCCGGTTTTACACGAATATAAAGCCGCTGCGCAAATGGTATAAAAAACATCAAGACTCATCTCCGCTCAAGGTCGCCGCCGAAATATACGTGGGTGTGCTCAGCCGGCCCCAGCTCTTTTACGAAGGCAACCACCGGACCGGAGCCCTGATGGCCAGTTACATTCTCCTGAGGGAACGGCATTATCCGTTTGTTCTCAACCTGGACAACGCCGTGGCTTATTTCGATCCCTCCTCCCAGATCAAGTTTTCGGACAAACGCTCAATCAAGGGTAAGCTCAAATTGCCTAAGTATGAAAAAGCATTCAAAATATTCCTCGAGGACAACATCAGCGGCCGATACGTCCTTGACGGCTGAGGGGCTGGACATTTCTTAACCGCCACGCCGGGTTATCCTTTTTCCAGCCGAAGAAAGCGGACCAAAATCGGGCCGACTAATATCAGGACTCCGGTCAGGACCAGTCCGAGGCCAAAGGCTCCGATGTCACCCATAAAGCCGATGCCGACCGGCATGAGGCCCATGCCGATCAGTATCCCGACCGGGATGGTCAGGGATACGGCCACACTGCGAAGATGCGGGGGGGCGATCAGGGATAAAGCGGCTAAAGCCGGGGGGAAAAAGCAGGCCGAAATGGCGGCCTGGAGGAAGATCATCGTGATGGACCAGGAGCTTGGCAGGACGGCCAACAGAATGGTGGCCAGGCCGGTGGCCAGCATGATCAGGGCCAGGGTGCGGACCGCCCCGAAGCGGTCGGTGGCCCAACCTGAGACGAAGGACATGAAAAGACCGGAAATTCGCGACAGGGCCAGAATGGTGTTGGCCCAGGCCCGATCCAGGCCCCTTTCAGCGACCATATACAAAGGCAGCATGGAATAGACGGCCGCGCTCCCGGATATGCCTAAAGAGAAGACGCCAACTATTAAATAGAGAGAAGGCATCTGAAGCAGGTTCTTAATGTCGCTCGATCCGGGGGCACGACCACGTAATCCCCGGCCCGGGCCGTAGCGGATAAAGGCCAACCCGCTCAGCACCGAAATCGCCCCGAGCAAGGCCAGGATGCCCCGCCAGGACAACAGGCCGAGCAGGGCCTCGGCCAAGATAGGGGCGACCAGCAGACCGAGATTGGGGGCCAGTTCATGGACGGCCATGGCCTTGCCCCAATGTTTCGGACTGATCACGGCCGTAATCGTGGCCAGGCCCGAGGGCAGATAGATGCCGGCCGCGCCGCCCAGAACAATCAGGCCGGCGCTGATGCCGGCCAATGAACCGCTCGCGCTGACCAGGAGCACCGAGCCGCCCAGGGCCAGGGCCGAAATGATGATGGTGGCGCGATGGCCCACCCGGGCCGAGATGAATCCGGCCCCGGCCAGAGTGATGGAATAGCCGATATAGATCATCAAGAACAAGGAGCCGGCCTGCCCGTGGGTGAGGCCCAGGTCCTGTTCGATGGTCGGCATCAAGGGGGCTATGATGAATCGGGCCGTGAAATTGAGAAAAAATATCCCGGCCAGAAAAAGAAGGTCTCCCAGTTTGAATTTTAGAGAATCTTTACCTTCCACCTCGGTATCAGGAGGGGTCATGGTCTACTATTTTCTCCCGGCGGCCCTGATCGCTTCGGTCATTTGCCAACCTCATTTGTCAGCGGCTCGCTTTACAGGGTTATAAAAAACAAAAAAAGCATCGCTTGGCATGACGACCCAAAAAAGCCCGGTCTTACGGGGCCGGGCTCGATATTTTGGAGCAACGTCCTGATTATTGAACCTTTTCAGCGTCCTTTTTGAACTCTTCCACCGCCGAATCCATGCTTTTGTCCATTTCCTTGATCATTTTATCGGTCAGTTGAAACATTTCCTTGGCCTTCTTGGTTTGGGCGGATTCCGGGGACACCTGGGCGCTGGCCGGACCTTTTAATCCCGAATCCTCTTCGGAATAGACTTTCTTGGTCGTGGTGGCCCGGCCGCTCTGGTCCGTGGTGGTTATTTCCAAGGAACCGGCCCAAAGTGGAGCCGCGATTAATGACATTAACACCGCCCAGGCTATTAGTTTCATTGCCAGCCCTCTCTCCAAGGTTGTTTGCGTTGAACAGGTCAATAATATTATGACTCTTGCCGCCCGCCAAGACAATACCGGGGCGATAGGGGATAATCATTTGCTCTCCATGACCCAGACCCCGTCCCAATCAGGGGGAGCCGGCGTCTCCAGGAAATGACGGCATCTTTCCAGGTAGAGTCGGGACGGTCGATCATGGTTGTTCAGGTCCAAGGCTTGCGTAAATACCTTCAGCCCGTTTTGCCAATTCCGGGCCCGATAACATTGCAGACCTTCCTGATAAAGACCAAGCAGGTCACTCAGGAGAGGTAAGGATTCGACCTCGTGATGATCGAGTATTTCATACACCCCGACCGGTTTGGTCTTGCCCTTGACCCGGATTTGGTCGACTTCCCGGGCGATGTACTTTTGCTTCAAATGGCTGAAAGTGAATTCGCTGACCAGAATATTGGTCCCGTAATATTTATTGGCTCCTTCCAGACGAGAGGCCAGGTTGACGCCATCGCCGATGACCGTGTAATCCATCCTTTTCATGGAGCCGATATTGCCGGACAGTATTTCGTCGGTGTTCAAGCCGATGCCGATGTCCAGGGGGTTTTGGCCTTCCCGCCGCCTTTTTCGGTTGAACTCCTTGAGGGCCCGCATCATCTCGACGGCCGCCGTGACGGCGTGGTCCGGGTCGTCGGCCGTTTTGAAGGGCACGCCAAAGACGGCCATGATGGCGTCGCCAATGTATTTGTCCAGAATGCCGCCGTGACGGAAGATGATGTCGACCATGATGCTGAAATATTCATTGAGCATGGTCACGGTGTCCTGGGGGCCGATCTGCTCGGCGATGGTGGTGAAACTGCGGATGTCGGAAAACAGGACCGTGGCCTCCTGAGTCTGCCCCCCCAAGGCGTCCTCCCCGCTTTCCAAAAGTTTTTCCGCCACCTCCCTGGTCATGTATCGGGCCATGGTCCCCTTGAGCCTTTTTTCCTTGGTGATGTCTTCCAGAACCAGCAGCGAACCGATCAGTTCTTGTTTTACGTCGATCAAGGGCACCGCGGTCAGGTTGACCGAGACTCGAGCCCCGTCGGTCAGGACCAGGTCCGTGTCCATCTTCAGGTCGATGGTCCTGTCGTCCATGACCTTGTTGATGCTGTCTAGGACCCAGCGGTTCTGGGCGGCGAAAAATTCCTCGGCCGGGGCCCCGGTCAAACCGTCCGAATCCGCTCGGAAAAGGCGCAAGGAAGCCCCGTTGCATTTGACGATCTTCTTGTCCGCGTCCAGCGAGATCACCCCGTTGCTCATGCTTTCCAGGATACTCTCGTTATAATTCTTCATATTCAGGACTTCGTCGAAAAGCTGGGCGTTCTCAATGGCCACCGAGGCCTGCGAGGAAAAAGCCCTCAGGCGTCTTTCGTCGGTCGAAGTAAAAGGCCCGCCCTTTTTGTTGAGGATCTGAGTCACCCCGATGGTCCGGCCGTTCTTGTTCCGGACCGGCTGGCAGAGAATGGACCTGGTTCGATAGCCGGTTTTCTTATCAACCTCGGGATTGAAGCGATTGTCGGCGTAAGCATCGGGGATATTTATAGTTTCCCCGGTGGTGAACACGGTGCCCGCGATGCCCAGATGGGAGGGAAACCTGATTTCGTAACTGTCCAGCCCCTGGGCCACCTGGGACCAAAGCTCGCCGGTCTTCTGATCGGACATGAACAGGGTGCACCGGTCGGCGTTGAGCAGGTCCTTGGTCGTGTCCATGATTTTTCCCAGGAGAGGGACCAGCCGCAATTCCGAGGACAGGGCCGTGGTCACTTCGAGCAACAGGCGCTCTTCTTCCTTGGCCCGGGCCACCTGCTCGTAGAGCTGGGCGTTGAGCAGGGCCGAAGCCGCCTGGGAGGTTATGGCTTCGAGCATGGACAGGTCTTCCTGGGAGAACTCGCCTTCTTTTTTATTCAAGACCTGGGTTACGCCGATGACCTTGTTCTCCAGGGTCCGCAAAGGGACGCACAGGATGTTCCTGGTGCGGTACCCGGTCTTTTTGTCCACGTCCCGGTTGAACCTGGGATCGGCGTAGGCGTCGGGAATGATCTCGGCCTTTTGAGAAGTAAAGACCTGGCCGGCTATGCCCAAATGGTTGGGAAACCTTAGCTCGGTGGTCAGATCGCCTTGGGCCACCCGGGAAAAAAGTTCGCCGGCCTCCTCATCGTTCAGAAACAGGGTGCTCCTCTCAGCCGTGGTCACTTCAGAAGTGATCTCCATCATGCGTTGGAGGAGGGTATTCAAGGAAAGGGTGTCGGAAGTCCGGTTGGAGACTTCGAGCAGGGCCATGAGTTTGCCGAGAAGATCGGAGACCTTGTCCAGGAATTCTCCTCGATCCTTATCGCTCAGGCTGCTCAGAACTCTTTTGATATCGGCTTGTTCGAATCGGTGGCCGAAAAGCTTGTTGACTATGTCCGTTTTGAATCCCGCCACGAAACCACCCCTGGCCCCATTGAAATTCAAAGCCACTTTAATCCTCGATCATTTCTTTCCTGTTTTTTAACATATCAACAAATCGTTCGGCGGTCAAAGGGTGGCCCTCCGGGCGGTCGGCCTCGACCGGCTCGGCCGACCCGGCAACAGTATTGCCTGAAAAGCTCGGCCGTGTTACCTTGGCCCCGATGTTCACCAGGATAATCAAATTTGGTTAACACCAAGGAGGTCGGTCATGAAAGTTGTCGCCTTCAACGGCAGTCCCCGTCCCAAAGGCAACACCTCGATCTTGTTGAATCATGTGCTGGATGAATTAAAAAACGAGGGCATCGCCACGGAACTGGTCCAGGTCGGCGGCCGGCCCATCCAGGGCTGTCTGGCCTGTTATAAATGTTTCGAAAAGAAAAATAAAAAATGTGCTTACGACAAGGACGTTCTCAATGAATGTCTGGACAAAATGTGGGAAGCCGACGGGATTATCCTCGGCTCCCCGACCTATTTCTCCGATGTCTCCGCCTGGATGAAGGCCTTGATCGAACGGGCCGGCTTGGTCAACCGGGCCAACAACGACCTGCTCAAACGCAGGATCGGCGCCGGGGTCGTGGCCGTGCGACGGGCCGGCGGCATCCACGCCTTCAATTCCCTCAACCACTTTTTCCTGATCGCCCAGATGATCGTCGTGGGCTCCAGCTATTGGAATATCGGGATCGGCCGTAATGAAGGCGAGGTCAACAACGACGAGGAAGGCCTCCAGACCATGAGGACCTTGGGCCAAAACATGGCCTGGCTGCTGAAAAAGATTCAAGTTTGAAGGCGGAATGTTTTTTTATTCGGCCGGGGCGATTCCGGGATTCCAAATCAGGCTCAACATATTGAGCGTGAATGAACAATATATTGTTTAAATTAGACCCAACCCTCTGAAAAGGCGCCGGGGCCTCGTAAGGGCCCCGGCGAGAGGGAGGGTGATTAATGAAGAGATAAGTGAGGCACTTTGTGCTTGGGGTGTGAAGTTGTTCTTTCCTTTTGGTTCCTGAAGAGCCGTGAAGAAAGACCGCCTTCCAGCTCTGTTTTCATGACGGTTCCTGCAAGGACTTAACTCCGACTTCCAAGAACCGACTATTTATAAAGCAAAACTCTTGCCATTTAAGTAAAAAAATGGATTTTATGAGCAAAAGAGTCGACCCGGCAAGCAACCAGCCGGAACCACGGCGGTTTTTTCCGGACCTCAAAAGCCGCGCACCCAAGGCAGCCGGACCCGTGGTTTCAAACTTTAAAAAAAGCGACTCCCGGCGTCAAAAAATTTTAAGACCCGCCAAAAATTTTTACCCGTCTATCCGGGGATGGTGATTGGACCGACTTTTTCAGGAATTAACCATGGTTAATCTTAAAGCCGTTTAATTCCGCCAGGAACATGATCGAGGAAGTCTCCGGTAATATGATCATTTTTCACCGTAAAAAATTTTTAATGGCCATGGCCTTGGTCTACTTCTTACTGGCCGGAACGCCGGCGGCTCAAGGCGGCGATTGGACCGAGCAAATTAAGAGGCTGACCCCGAACGGGGCCGTGCTGGTCACGGACGCGACCGGAGAGGTCCTTCTGGCCCACAATCCGGCCAGGCCGAAAATCCCGGCCTCCACTTTAAAAATCGTCACCGCCGCCGCGGCCTTGGAGGCTTTAGGACCAGATTACTGTTTCGTCACCGACTTTGGGCTTTCCCCCCAAAACGATCTTTACGTGAGCGGACGAGGCGATCCTTACCTTGTTTCCGAAGAACTGGCCGACCTGGCTCGGACCCTCCGGTCCAAGGGGTTGAAACAGGTCAACAATATCTTGCTGGATAATAGTTTTTTTCAGGAAGGGATGGTTTTGGACGGGACCAGCCGCAGCTTGAACCCTTACGACGCTTATAACGGGGCTTTATGCGTCAATTTCAATACCATCTATGTTCAAATCGATTCGAACGGCCGGGTCTTTTCCGCCGAACCCCAGACGCCTTTGACCGACTTGGCCAGGCAATTGGCCTCGAAAAACCGGGGCCGGGGCAAGGTCCGCTTCAATCTGGCTGAAAGTCCGGCGGTCTGCCTGCTCTATGCCGGAGAGTTACTGAAGTGTTTTTTGGAGGAAGCCGGAGTGACTGTCAAAGGCCAAGTAAGTCCGGCTTCCCATAATCCGGCCGATCTGCCCCTGTGGCACCGGCACCGATCAAGTAAGGACCTTTGCTGGCTTTTGACGCAAATGTTCAAATATTCAAATAATTTCATGGCCAATCAAATCTTCTTGACCATGGGGGCGGAAAGATTCGGCCCGCCGGCCGTTCCCGAAAAATCCCGCCGGGTTATTTCCGATTATCTGACGGCCCGCGGGATCGAGCCCTTTCACATGGAAGAAGGTTCGGGACTGTCGCGCCGAACCAAGGTTACGGCGGCTCAAATGAATAAGGTTCTCCACTTTTTCTCTCCTTATCGCCGGTTGCTTCCTTCCGAGGGACCCGCTTCTTTCAAAACCGGCACTTTGTCCGACGTCAAGAGCATGGCCGGATACCTGATGCCGGATCAAGGCCCGCCCTTGTCTTTCGTCATGCTTTTGAACGGCCCGGACCAGGATCACCGGACCAGGACTCGGATTTTGGCCCTGCTCGAAGAAAATCTTCTCTAACCGTCCGGAGTGAAACTGACTTCTTCGTTAACTCTGAGATAAAACAACAAAAGCCTCGAAAACATTTTCGTCGTCCCCAAGATAAAAATCTTTAAAGTTTTCGAAACTTCCTGCCGAAAAGATATACGAGGCGCCAGTTTCCCTGGAAACCGGAGCCCTTTGCTTTGACCCGACCGGGGTCACCGTTCAGGGGGTGAGGTTGGCCGGAGGGGGCGTCCGCCGACCGTTGTGAGCGTGGAACGGTCGGAGAGAGGTGAGGGATGTCGTCCGCCGCAACTGGTTTGTCCGGGACTTTGGCGGTCTGGTCCTCGGGCGTGGCTCGAAGCTATCGTGATTTCAGCTTTGTTCCCGCAGCCCGGGCCGAACTGGAACCGGCCCTGTCTGTTCGAGCCGTCCAGACCTGGCAGGAGGCGTCCCGGAAAAACAGACAGGCAGCCATAATTCAGGAACTCCGCACCTTGACGACCAGATTGGCCGAAGGATTCAGCCTTTTTTCATTGCCGAACCGGTCCAACTTGGCCTTGTTCCGGACGGTCAGGTCCAGTGCTCCGGACAAGGTCACGGCCGTGGCCGAAGACGGCGCGCCGACCGGCTTGCACTATGTCCAAGTGAAACAGTTAGCCGTGAGCCAGACCAACACCGGTATTAGACTGAACAGCCTTGATGAGCCGCCTTTCCATCAGGGAGAGTACCTGTTCGACTTGACAGTGAATGGGGAGGCGACCCAGGTGAAAGTCGACGTGGTCCGCTCCGGCTCCGGTCAAGACGACAATTTAAACCTGTTGCACAAAATCGGCCGCCAAATCATGGCCGCCGATGATAGGTTGGAAGCCGAGGTGGTCATCAGCACGGCGCCTGATGAAAATAATCTTCCCGTCGAAAAAGCCGCCTTGGTCATCAGGTCCAAATGGCCCGGACGGCAGGTCACTTTCACCTTGAATGACGTCTCCGGCGACCTGGTGGAAAAACTAAACCTCGATCAGTCCGGACCGGCCGCGGGTTCGGCCAATCTTTATTTCAATCATCAGGACTACTACGCCGAAAGCAATGAACTGACCCTGGATGAGGCCGGGCTGACCCTGGGTCTTCTCCAGCCGACCGGACCGAATGAAACCATAAGCGTGGAAGAGGGGCTGGACCCCTTGGTCGATCAGACCCAAGAACTGATCGGACAATTCAACGAGTACCTGTCTTTTTTGAAAACGCACCGGCAGGACATCAAAACAACCATACTCCTGGATATCATGACCGAAACGGACGCCCGTCTGCGCCGCCTGAAAGATATCGGTCTTCTGCCCGTGGGGGACGGCCGGTTGATGCTCACGGATAAATATGCCCAAACATTGGAAGGCCGGCCTGAATATGTTCAAGAAGTCCTCTGCGGGGAGGATGGTTTCTTCACGAAAGTCGAAGAACTCCTGGATGAGGCCTTAGGCCGAAACATGTTGAATTTCAGCCGGATTGATCATCCGCTTGCCTTGAGGTACCAAAATTCGGCTAAATTTGTCAAGGCATTGAGAGCGGGCCTGAATTTGTCCGTATCGGTTTAAAAAAGTATTTCCATGTATTAAGGTGGGTTCATGAAGATTCATCCTTACTTGACCCTGATTCAGGGGCAAAAAGAGGGGCTAAGCCGGCGGGTCGAGCGCAAATCAGCCACGGAGCTTAATGAAGGCTCCGGAGCTTCCGTTGTTCCAAGGAGTGAGGCCACGGACGTGGTCAACCTCCTCTCCCTGGAAAATCAGCGGGCCTCCGCTCCGACCACTCCCGGAGACCTAAATGAAGCCGAACAGGTCCTGCAGCGGGTCAGGGACGATTTGGCCGGCCTGACCAGGAATGAACTGCGCGGCCTTCATCGGCTCGAGGGTTTGGTCCACGTCTTCTCTCTCTGATGATGGGCAGGGTTGGTAATAAAATAATCCTTTAAGGAGGATCAGGCAATGACTGAAGTATCCGGAGTTCAGGCTAACGAGGCGGCGGCGGTCGCCGCCGAGCAACAACGGGAAGAGGCACGACGGGCCGCGGAGAGGGAAAGGGAGGAAGCCGAAAGGATCGCCCGCGAGCAAGCCGACAGACAAAGGGAAGCTGAAGAGGCGGCCCGGGCCAGGGCCGAAGCTCAAGCCGTGGCGGAAGCCGAAGCCAAGGGGCAAACAGTCAACAAGGTCGTGTAGTCTTTAGTTTTTTCGCCTGTTTTCCCGGCCCGGACCGAGTAAGGACCCTAGCGGGGACCGGAACGCCGTCAATCGGCCATATTATAATCTTCGCCCGGCCAACCCGGCCCTAAGTTGAACGGCCGGTCCCTTGACCGGTTTCAGCGGTAACCTTTCAGTGAACAAGGGCATTCCCCGCCCCTTTCAGCCTAGCCGACAGAAATGGATTCCTGCTTTCGCAGGAATGACGCATAGTTATCACCGTCATTCCCGCGCAAGCGGGAATCCAGACCACCGATAACTGAACAATTTTTTTCCTTTTTTATTTCGTTTGCCCCTCCACCCCGAACCAGCTACAATCCCTTTCGGGAAGGGTCTTTTTCTCGGTTCCGCCGGGGGGCGGCGGTCTGGCTCGCCGAAAAAGAGGGAACGGTGTTTCCACGCTCAGGGTGGCGGGCCTAGGTTTGGAGAGAGAAAAGGAACCCAAGCGGCATTACTATTGTGTCTTCAGAATTACAAGTTCTCACAGAAACAATGGAGGGTTATGGCTATGTGTGTGAATGACGGCCTGTCCAGAGAGGACAACCTTCGCCTGGAAATCTACAAACAGATCTGCGAGGAGATCCGGATAGGCAATGTGGTAGCGTACGCCGTAGTCACCCTCACTTATCCCACAGCTCTTGTCCTGGTTGGATGGGCGTTTGCTGAATTAGGGGGACTCTGGAGCGGTCCGACCTTCGCCGTATCACTAGTCGCGTTGCTCTGGCTTCTGCTGGGTTCGGCCATTTTTGAGCAGATTCAATACAAAGCAATAGTGCGCATAAATATCGGTAAGCGGATCGAGGAAAAGCTCAAACTGAAACATATCAAAGCAAGACATCTGACGCACCCAGGTCTGGACTACAGCCAAAAAGGTGGCGAATGTTGGAGAAAAAGGCGTCGTTTCTACATTGAGGGGTTGTCAAGCGTGATTCGAACATACATCCCGCTCGTTGCCATTGGAGGATGGATTGTCTACGCAGTTCTTTCTGGGTTTCATCGGTCAGGATTGAAGGGCGCTACCGAGTTCTCAGATTGGCTTACTTCGGAGTCAGTAGTGTTCTTCTTCACATGTGTGATTGCCGCCTTTCTTGCGGGGCTTGGACTTAGATTGAGTAAGTTGTACCGAAGCAAGTGCAATCAAGGCAAGCGTAACGAACAAACCATGAAATGACACAACGATCAGAATTCACAGCGAACTTTCCCGGTTGCCCCTCTATCTGGGCCACACAAGCGGTTTTCAGAAAAGACCCCTCACTAACCTCGCTCACGTACTTTAAAACTTTGTACGGCGAGGCAGCCAAGAAGAAGCAGAAAGGCAAAAGGAGGACACAAGTATGAACCTGCCCGAGCCCCAAACCTTAACTTTTTCTTCTCTGATAAACGATATTGAAAAAGGGAATATCAAAATCCCTCAGTTTCAGCGTGATTTTGTTTGGAGTAAAGAAAAATCGGCGAAGCTTCTGGACAGTATCGTCAAAGGTTATCCGATCGGTAATTTTATTTTATGGAAGACCAAGGAGGAACTTCGTGCTCTGCGAAATTTAGGAGGTCTTAACCTACCTAAAACACCAAAAGGAGACTTCATTCATTATGTTCTGGACGGGCAACAGCGCCTTACAACCCTATTCGCGAGTTTGAAGGGGCTTAAGATTCAAAGGGAAGATCGAGAAGACGACTATTCGGAATTCCGAATTGATTTGGAGGTTACGGAAGATGAGCCGATCGTCTTGACAGGTTCAGCGGACACGAACCATCACCGAGTAATCAAGCTTCATGATCTTATGTATGGAAAGCTTAAGCTGTTCTCCACCTTTCCGGAACCTCTCCAGGCAAAAATTCAGGAATACAAAGATCGAATCAATGCATATCAATTCTCTGCGGTACTGATAAAAGAGGCGCCTATTGACATTGCCACGGAAATATTCACCCGACTAAATGTCGGTGGAAAACCCTTGACCACGTTTGAGATCATGGTTGCCAAAACCTTCGATTCAAAGCGAAACTTCGACCTCGGTGAGAAATTTGAACAACTCTTAACAGAACTCGAATCGGTAGATTATGGAACATTATCTGCTTCTGTTGTGCTTCAGACTGTTTCGATTCTTTTGGTAAAAGAGTGCCGGAAAAAAGATATTTTGAAGCTCCCACGGAAAAAAGTTATCGAGATTTGGCCTGCTGCAGTGGAAGCCATTAAGGCGACTGTAGATTATTTCAGGAATACCTACCGAATACCCGTTTCACAGCTTCTGCCGTATCCCAATCTTGTTGTGCCGTTTGCCTATTATTTTTTTAAAAAAGATCGTAAGCCAACTGGACAAACCCAGGAATACCTTCAGGACTTTTTTTGGCGAGTGGCCCTCGGTGGACGATATTCACAAAGCGTTGAGAGCCGGTTGGCACAAGACATTCGTAAGATCGATACAATTATCTCCGGCCATATTCTGAAATATGAATGGGCTGTTGATACTACCGCTCAATTTGTAGGAGATAACGGCTGGTTCAGTGTGGGCCGGGCCTATATTAAGGCGTTGCTTTGTATCCTAGCTTACCATGAGCCGAAATCGTTCCTGGACAACTCTATCGTTCGGATCAGCAATGACTACCTGAAACAAGCCAACAGTAAAAATTACCATCATTTTTTTCCTAGAGCATATCTGAAAAAGCAGGGAAAGTACGATAAATACATTAATCACATCGCGAACATGACTATTGTTGACGATTTTTTGAACAAAAAAGAGATCGGTGCGCAGGCACCTTCTAAGTATATGCGTTCTTTCGCCAAGAAGAATAATAAGCTGGATGCGTGCATGAAGACACACCTGATTCAACTGAAAACTTTCGGTGTGTTCGAGAACGACTTTGACACATTTTTCAATAAACGATGCCAAGCATTCAGTCGCGAACTTAAAAAACGAATTATCAAACAGGAAGTTGATACCGAAAAGCCAGCCGTGCCTGCCAAGGATACTGTGAAAGAAGAAATGGAATAGGATAGTTAATGAAAGCTATTTAAGAAGTCATCTCAAAAATGGTAATTGTCCATTTGTGAAATGTTGATTCTCTTTCCCCGGCGGAGTCTGGGGACGCGCTGCCTAGCAAACGCTGCCTGCTTATTTCGATGTTCACTTCCCCGCCGCCGCTGGGCCGAGGTCGGACCCAGGTCCTCGTTAACCCTCAATGAGGCGGAGCCTGGGAACAAGGGGGAACTTTCGATACTATGCCCTGGCTGATGGAATCAACGAGATTCTGGCCAGGGCCGCAAGAGGGATTGCCCATAAGCGCCAAGAACACTCTAATAGACCTGAAGGCCAAATCCCCTTGTTCTTTAACTGATTTTTTTGGGGAAACTCCTGTCAATCCACTTTTTGATGATTTAATTGTATTTTCATGATAATATAAAAAATTTATGGTTCATTTGGACTGGTTGACGGTCAATCGTATTGAAAAATCCTTATTTGACGGATAGAGTTGATTTTTTGGCCGCTTAGGGCGGTCGTGGTTTAAACTATGGAGAAAAAGGTCTTCAAGGCCAACATTTTTCTGTTTCTGGCCGCCGTGGTCTGGGGGGTGACTTTCGTCGCCCAGCGGGCGGGGATGGAGCATCTGGGGCCTTTTACTTACAACGGCGTCAGATATGCCCTGGGGGCTTTGTTCTTGGCGCCTTTGGCCTGGCGGGGTTACAGGCTCGACTCTTTAAGGCCTTTCAGGCCCGGCGGAGGATGGATTTTTCTTTGGGGCGGGGTTATGGCCGGCTTGGCCATGGCCGCCGGCGCTAATTTCCAGCAGGCCGGCCTGGTCTACACCACAGCCGGCAAGGCCGGATTCATCACCGGCTTGTATGTGATCATCGTGCCCATTTTGGGTCTGTTTTGGAGCCAGCGGCCGGGTCTGGGGGTCTGGATCGGCGCGCCCCTGGCCGCTATCGGTCTGTACTTCATGAGTGTGACCGAGAGTTTTACCTTGGCTCCGGGCGACGCCCTGGTCCTGGTTTGCGCTTTGGCCTGGGCCGGACACATCCTGTTGCTGGGCTGGCTTTCGCCCCGGATGAACCCATACGTCTTGGCCTGCGGCCAGGCCGCGGTCTGCTCGCTGGTGAGCCTATTGATCGCCGCCTTCAGCGAGGATTTTTCCCTGCAAGCCCTCTGGGCGGCCCGTCTCCCCATCCTATGGGGCAGCGTCATGTCCGTGGGCCTGGGATTCACCTTTCAAGTCATCGGCCAGAAAGATTCGCCCCCGTCTCACGCGGCCATCATCATGCAGCTTGAGGCCGTGTTCGCCGGACTCTCGGGTTGGCTGATTCTGGGGGAAGTCATGAACCCGCGGGCGATCCTCGGGGCCGGTTTGATGCTGGCCGGCATGTTGACCGCTCAGCTCTGGGCCTGGAAACAGACTGCCCGCCAAGGCTTGGCCGGCGGGCCGGCCGCCGATGGACCCGTTTCAGTAAGCGGCCTGGACAATAAAATAAAGAGTCAAATAATATCAGTAAATTAAATGATAGACCCCCGCTCCACCCTTGACCGTGCCCTCTTTCTTGATCTAAGCAAGGTTGGAGAGAAAGGCGAGGCAGATGTCCAAACGCCGATTTGAGGCTGACGAAAAACCTGGGGAGCAGACCGACATATTCATCCCTGATGAACTGCCCCTGCTGGTGGTTCGGGACGTAGTCGTTTTTTCCAATATGATTTTGCCTTTATTCGTCGGCCGAGAGGCTTCGATCGCGGCCGTTGAAGAGGCCCTGGCCCGGAACCGGCTCCTTTTAGTGGCCACCCAAAAAGATCAGACCATTGAAAATCCCGAATCGGAAGACATTTATTCCATTGGGGCGGTAGCCATGGTCATGCGCATGTTCAAACTGCCGGACGGCCGTCTGAAGGTGCTCATTCAAGGTCTGGCCAAGGCTCGGATCAAGGATTTCCTGAGCCGGGAACCCATGTACAAGGTTCTTTTGGAAAGACTGCCCGAATTTGAGAATCCGGAAATCACCGTCGAGGTCGAAGCCCTGATGCGCAATGTCAGGGACCAGACCGAAAAAATCCTGTCTTTGCGCGGCCTGCTTTCCTCGGACGTGATCGCCATCCTCCACAGTATCGACGATCCGGGCCGAATGGCCGACCTGGTCGCTTCGAACCTCAGGTTCAAGATCGCCGAATCCCAAAATATTCTCGAGACGTTGGACCCGGTCGACCGCCTCGGCCTGGTCAACGAATACTTGAATAAAGAGTTCAAGGTCTCGACCGTTCAGGCCCAGATTCAGTCCGAGGCCAAGGAGGAAATGGACCGGACCCAGCGGGAATATTTTTTGCGGGAGCAAATGCGGGCCATCAGGCGGGAACTGGGAGACATGGATGACCGCGGCGAAGAAGTGGTTGATTTCAGGGAAAAAATATCCAGAGCCCGCATGTCGCCCGAGGCAGAAAAAGAATCGCTTAAACAGCTCTCCCGACTCGAACAGATGCATCCGGATGCGGCCGAGGCGACCTTGATCCGCACCTACCTGGACTGGCTGGTCGACCTGCCTTGGTCCAAGAGCACCCGTGACCGCCTGGACATCAAGTTGGCCCAGAAGGTCCTGGATGAGGATCATTACAATCTGGAAAAGGTCAAGGAGCGCATTCTGGAATATCTGGCCGTGCGCAAACTGAACAAAAAGATGAAAGGTCCGATCCTGTGCTTCGTGGGTCCGCCAGGCGTGGGCAAGACTTCTCTGGGTCAATCCATCGCCCGGGCCCTGGGCCGGAAGTTCACCAGGATTTCTCTGGGCGGGGTGCGGGACGAGGCCGAAATCCGGGGCCACCGGCGGACTTACATCGGGGCCCTCCCCGGGCGGATTCTCCAGGGCCTTAAGAACGCCGGGACCAATAATCCCGTCTTCATGATGGACGAGGTGGACAAGATCGGGGCGGATTTCCGCGGCGACCCGGCGGCGGCCCTGCTGGAAGTTTTGGACCCCGAGCAGAATCACGCCTTTTCCGATCACTACCTTAATCTGTCTTTCGACCTTTCCAAGGTCATGTTCATTACCACGGCCAATCTGATCGATCCCATCCCTCAAGCCCTGGAGGATCGGATGGAGATCATCCGTCTGCCCGGGTACACGGAGGATGAAAAGCTCCAAATCGCCAAAAAATACCTTTTACCCAGGCAGTTAAAAGAGAACGGCCTTCCGGCCGGGGTCATGTCCATCTCGGATAAAACCATTTTAAAGATCGTCGCCGAATATACCCAGGAAGCCGGGCTGCGCAACCTGGAACGCCGATTGGCGGCCATCTGCCGCAAGATCGCCCGGCGTATCGCCGAGGAAGAGCCGGGTCCCTTCAAGGTCACCCCGGCCAATATCCATAGATACCTGGGCGTCCCGGAGTTTTTACCCGAGCCCGGCCGGGAGGAGGGGGAGATCGGGGTGGCTACGGGGCTGGCCTGGACCGAAGCCGGCGGGGATTTGCTTTATATCGAGGCCACGACCATGCCCGGCAAGGGCAATCTGATCCTGACCGGGCAGTTGGGCGAGGTGATGAGGGAGAGCGCCCAGGCCGCCCTGAGCTTCGCCCGGGCCCGAGCTAAAAAATTAAATATTGACGAAGATTTCTATGAAAATTTGGACCTCCACATCCATGTCCCGGCCGGGGCCATTCCCAAGGACGGACCATCAGCCGGGGTGACCATGGCCGCGGCCCTTATTTCGGCCTTGGCCCACCGGCCCATCTCAAAGAATATCGCCATGACCGGCGAGATCACCTTGCGCGGAAAAATTTTGGCCATCGGCGGTCTGCGGGAAAAAGCCCTGGCCGCTCTCCGGGGCGGCGTCACAAAGATCATCATCCCGGACCAGAACGCCAAGGACCTGTCCGAAATCCCGGCCCGAGTCAGGAAACGTCTCCAATTCTTCCGAGTCAGCGACATGGATCAGTTTTTCGATTATGTCTTTCCCAAGTCGGTCGATTCGGCCAAAACCAAGGTCGCCAAGACCAAAACTTCCAAGAAGCGGTCTGAAAGAGATAAACCTCACTCAAAGCGGGACATCAGACCCCCCGCCGTTTAAACGGAGAACTTGACCAATGACTACAGCGGCATATGCCGATTGCTCCTCCGGGGCCAGCGGGGACATGATCCTGGCCGCCTTCCTGGACCTGGGTCTGCCCCTGGGCCGCCTTCAGGGAGAACTGGCCAAGCTGGATGTGAGCGGCTATGACTTGGAGGAGCGTCTGGAGAAAAGACAGGGATTAACCGGGCGCCGCCTGATCGTGACCGTCCAGGCTCAGGAACGGCATCGCCGTTGGTCGGATATCCGGGACTTGATCAACCAAAGCGGCTTGTCGCCCCTGGTCAAAGAGAAGGCCCTGGCTGTTTTCGCCCGCCTGGCCACGGCCGAAGGCCTGGTGCACGGCCTGGACCCGGATGTGGTTCACTTCCATGAAGTCGGCGCGGTCGATTCCATCGTGGACATCGTCGGGGCGGCGGTGGCCTGGGAATATTTCGGACTGGAACGCCTGTATGTTTCACCGCTGCCCTTGGGAACGGGCTGGGTGGAAACGGCCCACGGCCGCCTGCCTTTGCCCTCGCCGGCGACCTTGGCCTTGCTGGAAAGCGCGCCCGTTTACGGGACCGGCCTCCAGGTTGAACTGGTCACCCCCACCGGCGCGGCCATCCTGACCGCCCTGGGCTCGGGTTTCGGTCCCTGGCCGGCCATGACCATCACCAAAACAGGCCGGGGGACCGGTAGTCGGGAATTGCCCGACCGGCCCAACATCCTCCGCCTGGTTCTGGGCCGGACGACCACCGAAACGGCGATGGATCATTTAATCGTCGGTGAGACCAACCTGGACGACATGAATCCGGAAATCCTGCCCTACCTGATGGACCGACTGCTGGAGGCGGAAGCCCTGGACGCGTGGCTGACCCCGATCCAGATGAAAAAGGGCCGTCCCGGTGTCCAGCTTGCTTTTCTGGCCAGGCCCGGCCAGGTTCAGGCCCTCATGGAGATCATCCTGGCCGAAACGACCACCCTGGGCGTCAGAACCTATCAGGTTCAGCGTCAGGCCCTGGCCCGGGACGTCCGGACCATCGCCAGCCCTTGGGGCCAGGTGTCGGTCAAGGTGGTCAAGAGGGGAACGGAGACCGAGATCATCCCGGAGTATGAAGCCTGCCGCCGGGTGGCCCTGGAAACCGGCCGACCCCTGCGGGAGGTCTACGAACAAATAAGGGCTCTTGGCGGGCATGAAGCTAAAAAGACGAGCTGAGTGAAGGTCGCCAGGGGATCGGTTTTTATAGGCTGCTTGGAAAGAAATAAAAACATCGGTTTGCGGGCCAAGGAGGCCCGGAGCGTCCTGAGCCGCTGTCGGCTTTGCGGCCGCGGTTGCGGGGCCGATCGTCTGGCCGGGGAAATAGGCCGGTGCGGGGCGGGCCTGGAAGTCAAGGTGGCCGCGCATCTGCTTCATTTCGGGGAAGAACCGCCCCTCTCCGGGACCAGGGGTTCGGGGACAATATTCTTCTCCGGCTGCCCCCTAACCTGTGTCTTTTGCCAAAACCACCGGATTTCCCAGGATAATCTGGGTGAAACCATCACCACCTCGGAACTGGCCGGCCTGATGCTGGACCTCCAGGCCCAGGGCGCCCACAATATCAACCTGGTTTCGCCCACCCCTTGGGTTCCCCGGATCATCGAAGCCCTGGCCCAGGCCCGAAGCCGAGGATTGAGCCTGCCCCTGGTTTACAACACCGGGGGCTACGACCGCCCGGCGGCCCTGAAACTGATGGAAGGTTTGGTGGACGTCTACTTGCCGGACCTCAAGTACGCCGACCACCGGACCGCTCTTGCTTGCTCCGGGGCGGCCGACTACCCAACGGTCAATAGAATTGCCTTGGAAGAAATGTTCAACCAGGTCGGTCCTTTACAATTTGACCCCGACGGGTTGGCCGTCCGAGGCCTTTTAATCAGACACTTGGTCCTGCCCCATAACCTGGCCGGGACCGACCGGGTGTTGGCCTGGCTGAAGGCCGCCTTCGGACCTGAAGTCTGGCTTAGCCTGATGGCTCAATATTTTCCGTCTTATCAGACCGCCAAGGAACCGGACCGTTTCCCGGAACTGGCCCGTCCCCTGACCCAGGCCGAATATGACCGGGCCGTGGAAACGGCCGTGGCACTGGGTCTGGAGAATGTTTTTATCCAGGAACCGGCCTCGGCCGAGACCTATCGGCCCGATTTCGACTCGGCCCAGGTTTTCGCCCGGACCGACTAGTCTTTCGATTCACCTTTGATCGGCGCCGTATTCGGCCTGGACCAGGGATAGATCGGCGTAGAATTGAGCAAATTTTTCGTCGTTCAAACAGCCGGCCAACGAGTCCACCCGCCGGGCGAACTCGTCGGCGAGACCGGAGCGGCCCAAGGCCTTGGCCGTTCGGAGGTGTTCGCCGTGGTTGGCCGAACCGGGTCCGGACCGGGACCAGCGGCAGTCCCGCCGACCGTATCGGCCGATGACCAGGGCCGCCGAGGCGAAATAGTCGAAAAACTCCTGGACGGGCAGGCAGCTATCCAAGGCCTGGTGTTTGCGTTTCAAATCGGCGACGGCCCGTTCCGATCCGATGGTTCGGGCCTGGTGAAGATGGGCGGAGCGGTTGAGCGAACCGTCGAGGACCACGGGCCAGCGGCAATCAGCCGCCACCGGGCCGGGGCCGAGGGTCAAGGTCAGAATCAGGACGGCCAGGGTTTCAGCCGAAAATATTTTCCGGGCGGTCATTTGGGGCTATTTTAACATAAATTATTTTTTAATGAACCGGAAGAATCCGGGGACCATTTGAGCCGTTGACCGGACCAAACTAAACTGATAACAATATTTTCACCTTGATGTGATCAGCGGGCTCATTAAGATTTGAAAAGGAGGCCGGAACAAGTGGGAGAAAAATGCGTCAAGCATCCCGACCGTCAGGCCGTCATTCAATGCTACAAAATGGATATGGGCTATTGCCAGGAATGCCTGGATGAATGCGAGGCCTGCACCGACCCTTGCACCTACTGCAAGCTCCGCCCCCAGTGCGTGATCTGGGAATTGTGCCGGAAAAGCGATAAAAGGTATGAGCGGGAAGAGGAAATCAAAGGCCGGTCCTGAGGGCCGAGCCGGTTTGATCGGGCCGGGCCTCAAGGCGGGCTTGGTCGTCCTGGCTATGGTCATGGGGCTGATTCATATTCAGACCGGCTGGGCCGATCAAGTCGGGGCTGAGCGGGAAGTCGTCCGAGTGGCGGCGGTGGGCGACGTGATGATGGGCACGGAGAACCTGTTGCCGGCCGACGGCGGCCGGAGCCTGTTCACCGAAGCCAAGCCATATTTGAGACAAGGCGACGTGGTTTTCTGCAACCACGAAGGCACGCTGGCCGATAACGGCGAACCGACCAAGATCACGGATTCGGGGAAAAATTATTGTTTCCGGACTCCTCCCCACTACACCCGGTTCCTGGCCGAGGCCGGATTCAATGTCGTCTCCGTCGCCAACAATCATATCAACGACTACGGACCGGCGGCCAAGCAAATGACGATGGATACCCTGGCCCAATACGGTCTGGGTTATTCCGGTCCGCCCGGGACCTTGGCCAGGCTGAACGTCCGGGGGAAGAAGGTGGCCATGGTGGCTTTTCACAGTTCGGCCCACAGCCACTGGCTCAACGATATACCCGGGGCGGTTCATCTTGTTTCCGGCCTGTCGAAAGACAACGATTTGGTCATTGTCTCGTTTCACGGCGGCGCCGAAGGCGAAGGCGCGGTCAGAACTCCCGGGGAAATGGAATATTTTTACGGCGAGCCCAGAGGCGAGGTGATCAAGTTTTCGAGGGCCGTGGTCGAGGCCGGCGCGGACCTGGTTTTAGGCCACGGCCCCCATGTGCCTCGGGCCATGGAGGTCCACCGGGGCCGTCTGATCGCCTATTCCTTGGGCAATTTCTGCACGGGCCCCGGCATCAGCGTCAAGGGCGACGCCAGCCTGGCCCCTCTGCTCCTGGCCGAGCTGGCCCCTGACGGAAGTCTGGCCGGGGGCCGAGTGGTCTCCTTTTTTCAGGTCTACGACCGGCCGCCCGTCCTGGACCCCCAAAACCGGGCCGCCAGGTTAATCCACCAACTGGGCCGGCTGGACTTTCCCCGATCCAACGCCGTGGCCGAAGACGGACGTCTGATCATCTCGATTTCCAAGGAATAAATGTGAACTTACCCTCCAAGCCGGTCAGCCCATGAACTTCGATCTGGCAAGTTTCGTCGCCACCAATAAACGCGTCTTCATCTGGACCGTTTTTTTCCTTTTGCTTTATCTGGTCCGGGGCTTGTTCGGCCTGGTCTTTCTCACTTTTATCCTGTGCTTCATCTTCAACAACCTGATCGATAGGCTCAGCCGCTGGTCCCGTCTGCCCCGACGGGTGTGGACCGTGATCATCTACGCCTTTTTTCTGGCCGTGGTCATCACCACCCTCTCCTTCATCGGACCGAAAGTGGTCAACGAATCCACCTCTTTCTTGAAACAGGTTCCTCAGACCCTGATGAAATTGCGAGCAATGCTGGATCACCTGACCGCCCAGCAGCCTCAGCTCGAACCCTTGACCGAAAGGCTGCAGTACGGCCTGACCCTGGAAAACCTCCTGGGCACCAGCCAGGACAAACTGCTGGAAATCTCCCTGGCCTCGCTCAACCGGGTGACCCATTATTTTTCCTGGTTCCTTTTGGGCGTCCTTTTCAGCTTTTTGATTCTCTTCGATTATCCCCGGTTGAAAGCCGCCGCCCTGGCCTTGAGGCAGAGTCGGCTGAAAGATATTTATGAAGAGACGGCCGCCAGCGTGATTCAGTTCGCCCTAGTCGTCGGGGCCAATTTCCAGGCCCAGATTCTGATCGCCTGCGTCAACACCATGCTTACGGTGATAGGTCTTTTGATCTTAAATATCAAGCCGATCATCCTTCTTTCAACCATGGTCTTCTTCGCCGGACTGATTCCCGTCCTAGGCACTTTCATTTCCTCGGTGCCCATCCTCTTGGTGGCCATCAACAGCGGCGGCCCCGGTTTGATGTTCTGGGCCATGGTCATGATCATCTTCGTTCATGCCGTGGAGGCCTATATCCTCAATCCCAACATCATTTCGGCGATCATGAAGATCAACCCGGTCCTCATTTTGATCATCCTCTATATCGGACATACCCTGTTCGGGCTGTGGGGCGTTCTGCTCGGCGTGCCGGTCTCGGTCTATATCTACCGCTATATCATTCTGGCCCGCATCACCGACCGAAATCCGGGGGAGCCAGCCCGACCCGAGCCGGAAAAGTCCGCTTAATCCCGCGTAAATAATTATCAGCCGGCCGTGGTTTATCGGTGTGGACCGTCAATGAATCCCTCCCGAATCAACCTGGAAAAAAATCTGAAGCAGGTTTACTTTTTAGTTCGGGATATGATAAACATCGCCTTACAGATTAATGATCCCAAGGCGCCGTTTTTCCGGCCGCCCCCTCGGACGATAAGGCTTTCCATCATAAGGCGGAAAAAAGGAGCCAAGTCTGTAAAATATATTCCTCGATTTTTTATAATCGCTCCTCGAAGCAATATAGACCAAAAATTTGATGTAACTGTTGATTGTTTATATAAGGGTGATGTAATTAGAACATGCCCGAGGGGTGACGGACCAGGCGGGCGATATTTTTACCACGGCACGCTGATCATCTGATGGCTTGACAACGGTTGCCTGCCAGGCTCCCCATCCGGCCGGATCAAGCAAACTGATTGGCCCCTGTATTTGTGCGGTTCATGCCGATATCGCCTGGTTGTCATGGAACCATGGGGCAAAGCACATTTAATGCCTTATTATGCGGCGGTAAGCGTCCAATGAAGGGAATTTGTTTATTTTTAGGCCATCTCCGGTTGAAAAAACCGTGTATTCCTGGATAATGGATGTTCAAGGAGACTTCATGCCTAAAAGAAGAAAAATCGACACCTCTAGAATAATTGAAGCAGTGGAATCGGGCCGTTTAAGTATAGACACCATGAACAGCTTCGGCCTGGAGCAGAAATCGCGAAAATCGAGAAGATCAAGACAGCGGTCCGCAGGCCGTTCTTTGGAAAACTCGGCCGACGACCTTGGGGTCGTTTGGTCCAATGAGGTAAAGGTCAACAAAAGAGGCAGTCTGGTTTTGCCCCGGACCCTGCTTCAAGTATTGGGTTTCAGTCCCGACGATACCTTGAAGATACGCAAGACCAAGGTGGGGATAAATTTGAAGAAAGCATGATTTTCCCGCCCAGGACCGGGAAGGAACTTGCCCCAGGCGATAACAGACTTATTCCGACCAAGCCCGGCCGGTCCGGGGGCTGAAACTATCGAAACGATCTAAGGCTCGATTAAATAACCCTCCGGTTTTCGTGACGTTATCCAAGGACATGGCACGAGGTCAAGGTCGGGGCGTAAATTCAATCAGGCGCTCCATCCATTCTCAACGGCATTCGAAGGGATTGGCCAGAATAATAGTCTGGTCGCGTTCCGAGCCCACGGAGACAATCGCCAGGGAAACGCCGGTCAGGGTGCTGACCCGTTCGGCATAGTTGCGGGCCTCTCGGGGCAGGTCGGACATCTTTTGAGCCCCGGAAATATCTTCCGACCACCCGGGCCAGGTTTCATAAACCGGCCGGCAGCGTTCCAGGGTCTGGATATCGGCCGGAACATAGTCGATTCTTTGGCCGTCCAAATCGTAAGCCACGCAGATTTGGATTTCCTTCAACCCGCTGAACACGTCCAGCTTGGTCAGGGCCCAAAAGTCCAGGCTGTTGAGGCGGACGCTTTCCCGCAACACCACGGCGTCCAGCCAGCCGCATCGCCGGGGCCGTCCCGTCGTCGACCCGTATTCCTGGCCCCGCTCGCGGAGATGCCGGCCGATCTCATCCTGGAGTTCACTGGGGAAAGGTCCCGCGCCGACCCTGGTCGTATAAGCCTTGACCAAGCCGACGACACTGCTGATCCGTTTCGGCCCCAGGCCGGCGCCGGCGCAGACCGTCCCGGCCACCGGGTTGGAACTGGTCACATACGGATAAGTGCCGTGATCCACATCCAAGTGGGTGCCCTGAGCCCCTTCGAAAAGGATGTTCTGTTTCCGGCCGACGGCTTGATCGATCAAATCGGCGACATTGGCGATGAAAGGTCCCAGCTTGTCGGTCCACTTCGAGGCGGCCCGGGCTATCTTGGTTCGATTGACGGGTTCGACCCCATAAAATTTTTCCAGTAAAAAATTTTTTTCTTCGAGCCCGGCCCCGACCTTGGCTAAAAAAGCCTTTCTGTTGAGCAAGTCCACGGCCCTGAGCCCGCAACGGGCGACTTTGTCTTCGTAACAAGGCCCGATGCCCCGGCCGGTCGTCCCGATCTTTCTTTTGCCTTTTCGGGTTTCCCGGGCCAGGTCCAAAGCCTTGTGGTAAGGCATGATCAGATGAGCCCTTTCGCTGAGAGCCAGGTTATCCGGATCGATTCGGACCCCTCTGGCCCGCAGCTCCTCAATTTCCTGGATCAGGACCTCGGGGTCCACGACCACGCCGTTGCCGATCAGGCTCTTCTTGTCGGGATGGAGAATGCCCGAGGGAATCAGATGGACGATAAATTTATCTCCGCGGACGACCAGGGTATGTCCGGCGTTGTTGCCGCCTTGAAAGCGGACGACCATGGAAGCATTCTTGGTCAGCAGGTCCACGATCTTGCCCTTGCCCTCGTCCCCCCATTGGGCGCCCACCACCACTACGTTGGCCATTCCAGTCACTCTCCCTGTTCTGTTTTGAGCCATAAGCCCATAATGTAGTAATCTAGTTCCCGGATAAAGTCAAATGTCCGCCGTGAAATAAACCCGTCGGGCCTGGCGGGCTTGTGAGAATTTGAAGCAAGTATGGTAGAATGTATTTACATATTAACGTATAAACAATTTGAGGGGGAAGATGACCGGACGTCGTGACTTCATTAAAACGGCTTTTAAAGCCTTGGTCTTGATGGGAGGCGGCCTCGGCCTTTTGACTGTCAATCTGCCCAAAACCTGGGCCGCCATGAAGAAATTAGTTCTGCCCAAGGACTCATCTCAAGCCGACCTCATCGACCAAAACCCCGCCGCCTTGGACGCCCGCAACCTTGAACTGACGCCTTTGAAAGAATTCGGGACCATGGGTCTGACCGATCACCGGGTCGACTTGGAGACCTGGCGCCTGGAAGTGGGCGGTCTGGTCAAAAATCCGCTGAAACTTTCCTATGATCAGGTTAAGGCCATGCCGGCCATGGCGCGCAAGGTCCTTCAAATCTGCCCCGGCTATTTCGCCAACCAGGGCCTGTGGAAAGGCGTGTCGATAAAAGACTTGCTGGAAAAGGCCCAGCTTGAGCCCGGAGTCACCCATATCGGCTTGTCCGGTCCCGAAGGAGTGCTGGAAAAGACGAGTCGCTTTCCCCTGGAGGATATAAATTCAGGCCGGGTCTTTTTGGCCTATCAGGTCAACGGTCAATTTCTTCCCATTAAACACGGCAGTCCGCTCCGGGTGGTCGCTGAAGGATATTATGGTTACGATTGGATTAAATACGTTTACAGAATCAAAGCCGAAGAAAGTTAAAAAGAGGATTCGAGGGAGAGAGCAAAATTATTCCCCTAGCCCATCCGGAGGCCGTCCGGATTCAAGGCCTTATCGCGGAGCTTTCGCCCTAATGGCAATGCTTATTCCACAGCCGCTGGAAGGTCTCCAGTTCCTCACGGCTCAAGACATGATTAAGTGACGATTCGCCGCCGGCTGGCCGGGCGTCCTTGGTACGCCTGTCCAGGCGGCGTTTTTTGGCCCGTCTTTCAATATTTCGTCTTTCACTTTTTCGCCGGTCGTCCTTGCGCCGGTCACGGGCGCGACGGTCCGATCCTCGACGTTTCCGCGGCCAGGATTCATCCTCGGGGGACTCCTCCCGCAGGTCAAATATTGCCCGATTTGAGGCGGTCATTTTTTCCCGTCTTAACGGCGTTCTATGGGTCAAAACAAACATGGATTTTTTCTTTGCGTCGGACATTCGGCCTCTCTGTCTTCAATTTAGGCCTGGTCCATATACTCCTTATAAAATCTATTTACGCGTACAAGGTAATTTTGGGTCTCCTCCGGCAGAAAACCCCTTGAACGCTCCAGGTTGCCCGGCCCCCAATTGTAAGCGGAAAGGGCTCGGCCGAGGTTTCCCCCGTAGCGGTCCAGCATCTGTCTGAGATACCGAGCGCCGCCGAATATATTCTGGACCGGATCGAAGGCGTCATCAACACCCAGGTCCTGGGCCGTTTCAGGCATGAGTTGCATCAGGCCCATGGCCCCGGCCTGGGACACGGCCTGGGAGTCGAAATCGGATTCCGTCTTTATTACGGCCCGGACGAGATTCGGGTCTAATTTAAATTCCGCCGCCGCGCCTTCAATTATCTCGTCAAAGCTTTGGCTCTCCGGTCGGTTAAATGACGGTCGGTTGCGGGCGATTCCCATGGTTTTAGCCGGATCGGACTTCCCGGTGCCGGCTGTGGCGAGGGATAATCCCGCCAAGTCCGCCCAACCGGTCAGACCGGGCCACTCGTTCAGAATAACGGGCCCCGCCGTCCTTCGGGCCGAAGATCGGCTCAAAGCCCGGAGAAGGGTGGTGTTAAGATCAAGCAACTGCATCTGGACCAGGGCCTTGACCGCCTGGAGTTCCCGGCCGGCAAGCGGTGAAGACGTCGTGGACTGGCTTCGAGACTCGACGGCTTGCCTCAGGGCCTCCGGAAAATCACCACCTTGATCCTTGACTTGGCAATCCAACCTCTTGTCCAGGCCGGGGGGCTGGACAAGTCGGCTGGGATTGGTAGATTCAAGAGACATAAAAACCTCTCCTGGAACGGGCGCAACTCTTCCGTTTGGAGAATGGAGCAAAATCTTTGCCAAAAATGGAAAATTCTTTGGAGAAGAGGAATTCGGGCTTTTGATTCCAAAGGGTTGGCCCCGGGGAAACCTGTTTCAATTCATTTCATCTGTCTTTCCGACCGGTTTCACCGGCGGGGGAGGGATACGTATTTCAGTTTCCATCGAGGTTCCAGTTGCGCTAATATACATGAGCAACACCGCTGTGTTTAAATTCAGGATTCAGGGATATTTTTATTTCATCTTAAGGGGCGCAAGATGAAAGACCTGGAAAAAACCAAAGAGAATTGTAAGAAAAAACCGATAACTTCAACCAATCAAACGCCGAAAACCGAAAACGATTCGGCCCGAGCCGGGACGCGAGACGATTTGACCTTGGAGCGGTGGGCGCTCTGGTCGCTTTTGAATCGAATCAATCAAATTTTTTTGAGCATTCCGGACGATCAGATGTACGACCATGTCTTGAAAATCGTTTTGGATGCCTTGGACAGCGAGATCGGCTTCTTCGGCTATATCGACGAAGAAGGCTACCTGGTCGCTCCGTCCATGGCCCAGGAAATTTGGGAAAAATGCCGAATTCCCGATAAAGATATCGTTTTTGCCCGCAAGAACTGGGGCGGATTACGGGACCGGGATCTGAAACAAAAAACGACCCTGCTTTCGAACCAACCGTTGTCCGTGCCGAAAGGACATATTCCGCTGACCAGGGCCGTGATGGTGTCCATAATCCATAAAAATAAATTAATCGGCGCCTTGGCTGTGGCCAATAAACCTGCCGATTACCTGGCCCAGGACGTGGAATTGCTGGAAAACCTGGCCTGGAATATCGCTCCGGTCCTTCAGGCCCGCCTTGAACGGGACAAGATCGAATCCCAGCGACTTAAAACCCAGGAGGCCTTGCGGCAGAGTGAGGAACGTTTTCGACTGGCCTTTCTGACCAGCCCGGACGCCATTAATATCAACCGTCTGGAGGACGGCCTGTACGTGGACATCAACGAGGGTTTCACCGCCTTGACCGGATACACCAGGGACGAAGTGATCGGCCGCACCTCCCTGGAAATCCAAATCTGGGCCGATCATCGGGACCGGGAGCGGCTGACGGCGCAGCTTAAGGAAAAAGGGTTCGCGGTCAATCTGGAAGCCCGTTTCCGTCTGAAAGACGGTCGGATCAGGACCGGCCTGATGTCGGCCAGGGTGATCATGCTGCAAGATGAGCCCCACATTCTTTCGGTGACCAGGGACATCCAAGAGCTGAAAACCGCCCATCAGGCCTTGCAGACCAGCGAAGAGAAATTCCGGAGCATCTTCGAAAACGCCCCGGTGGGCATCTTTCAGACCACCCTGGAAGGTCGGATCATCGCCGTCAACCCGGTCCTGGCCCATATGTTGGGTTATGACTCCCCCGAGGAGCTGACCACGGCGGTTAACCTGGCCAGTCTGGCCGAAGTGGTCTATGCGGAATCAAACGTCCGGTCCAACCTCGTTGACACATGCCTGAAACTGGAAGGCTGGCATGAATTTGAAGTCGATTTCCGGCGCAAGGAGGGGCGGATCGTTACCGTCCATATAATCATTCGAGCCGTCAAGAACGGCGGGAGTCCGCCCGACCATCTGGAAGGGTTTATTGAAGACATCACCGAGCGCAAACGGTGGGAAGGCGAGCTGCAAAAAAGCGAGGAACGGTATCGCCTGCTGGTCGAAGGCGCGCCCTTGGGCATCGTTTTTGTCAATCGGGACGGCCGTATCGAGGATGTGAACGACAAATTTGTGGAAATACTGGGCGCTCCTTCCGTAACCGCCGTCCGGTCCATTAACGTGTTCATCTATCCGTCCTTGATCGAGGCCGGTATAGCCGATCATTTTCGCCGGTGCCTGGAAAAAGGCGAATCCGGACTCCATGAAAGTCTTTTCGTGAGCCCCTGGGGTAAGCAGGCCTATTTTCGTTATCATTTGCAACCGGTGAAAGAGGCCGGCGGCCGGATAATCGGTTTGCAGGCGATCATCGAGGATATTTCCCAAGCCAAGCAGTTGGAAGATCAGCTTCGGCAGGCCCAGAAGATGGAGGCCATCGGCACGTTGGCCGGAGGCATAGCCCATGATTTCAATAACATCCTGGCCGCCATCATCGGGTATACCGAACTGGCCCACTTGGACGTGGACGAGTCCAGCCCGGTCAGGCAGAACCTGGATCAGGTGCTTCAAGGGGCCGTTCGAGCCAGGGATTTGGTCAAACAGATTCTGACCTTCAGTCGAAGGGACGAACAAGAAAAAAATCCGGCCCGGCTCACCCCGATCGTCAAAGAGGCGTTGAAACTGCTGCGGGCTTCTTTGCCCACGACCATCGAAATTATCCAGGATATTGACCCGGCTTCGGGTCTGGTCCTGGCCGACCCGGTCCAAATTCATCAGCTCCTGATGAATCTTTGCACCAATGCCGCCCATGCCATGCGGGAAACAGGCGGCGTCTTGACTATCAAGCTGGAAAACGTCGAGGTCCACCCCTGGGAAGCGGCCCTGCATACCGACCTTAATCCCGGCGCCTACGTCCGATTGACCGTGAACGACACCGGCCATGGCATGGACCAACGGCTCATGGCCCGGATTTTCGATCCTTATTTCACCACCAAGGAAAAAGGCCGGGGCACCGGACTGGGTCTGGCCGTGGTTCACGGCATTGTCAAGAATCACAACGGGGCCGTCACCTTTCAGAGCCAACCGGGTCAAGGGACGACCTGCCACGTTTATCTGCCCAGAATCGAGGGCCGGGAAGCCTCGGATCAGAGACTCCAAACCACTCCATTGCCCACCGGTGGGGAAAGAATCCTGCTAGTCGACGATGAAACTGACCTGGTCGAGGTGGTGAAAAAAATGTTGGAGCTTTTAGGCTACCAGGTCACGACCAGATCGAGCAGCCTCGAAGCCTTGGCCGCCTTCCAGGCCGAACCTGACCAATTCGATCTGGTCATCACGGACCAGACCATGCCCCATATGACCGGAATCAACCTGGCCGGAGAGATTTTAAAACTCCGCCCGGATATACCGCTGATATTATGCACCGGGTACAGCGAGACGGTTTCCGAATCCGAAGCCAAGGACATGGGCGTTAGGGAATTTCTGTTCAAACCCATTGTCATGCGCGACCTGGCCGAGATCGTCCGCCGGGTCCTGGACGGCCGGAAGATCGATTAAGGACTAGTCCCGTCTTTCAATAGCGAGTTGGAAATTTTGCCAAACCGGGTCATGAGGAGACCCGCGCCGCGCGGGGCCGCCGTCGGCGGGGCGTTAAAGCCATCCCGGTGCCCGGCAAAGGACGGCGCCCCGGGAGGCCGGCCAAGATTAATTAATAACCCTGGTTTTTCTCTTTAAGGCAATGTGATAGTCTTTGAGGCCGACGGCCGGTCCCGGCCACCGGATCGTTTAGAGAGAAATCGGGGTCTGCATGCGCATCTGGTTGATCACCGTGGGCGAACCTCTGCCCGTGAAGGGCAGCCGCGGGCGACTGCTCCGCACCGGCCTTTTGGCCGAAACCCTTCACGCCCGCGGGCATGAAGTCACCTGGTGGACCTCGACCTTCGACCACTGGGCTAAAAAACACCTCTTCCGCCGCGACGCTTCAGTGACCCTGGCCGAAGGCTATCGGATCATTCTGCTTCGAGGCCTGGGCTACCGCCGGAACGTTTCCCTCAGCCGCCTGTTCGATCACCACCTGCTGGCCCGGAAGTTCGCCAAGGTCTCTCCGGACGAACCAAAACCGGAGATGATCCTCTGCTCCCTGCCCACCCTGGAACTGGCCGTGGCGGCGACCAAATACGGGCAGGAAAGAGGTATCCCGGTGGTCATCGACGTGCGGGACATGTGGCCGGACATCTTTCTCGAACTGGTGCCCAACTGGGCCTGGCGACCGGCCTGGCTGGTTTTGGGCCCCATGTTTCAGTCCGCCCGGACCGCCTGCGCCAAGGCCTCGGCCATCACCGGGCACGCCCCGGCCTTTGTCGGCTGGGGTCTCAGAAACGCGGGCCGGCAACGGACGGCCTGGGACCGTGATTTCCCTCACGGTTATAAGGCCGAACCACCATCTCCAGAGGACTTGGACCGGGCTTGGTCATTTTGGGCCGATTTCGGCCTGAGTGAAAATAGTCCCGAGTTCATTGTCTGTTTCTTCGGGACCATGGGCCGGCGGTTCGATCTGGATACGGTCATCTATGCGGCCAGGTTGCTGGAATTCGGCCCACGGCGGTTTAAATTCGTCCTCTGCGGCCACGGCGACAATTTGGCCTATTACCAAAAATCGGCCCCCGCCTCTGGGAACGTGATTTTCCCCGGCTGGATCGGGCCGGCCGAAATCTGGACCTTGATGCGCCTGGCCTCGGCCGGCCTGGCCCCGTATTACAGCACGCCCAGTTTCGTCATCTCGACGCCCAACAAGGCCATTGAATACCTGTCCGCCGGATTGCCCATTGTTTCGAGCCTCCAGGGCGTCCTGGAAGACCTTCTTACTGTCCATGACTGCGGGATAACCTATCGGGAAAAAGATCCCGAAACCCTGGCCGAGGTCCTCATCCGATTATTCGACCAACCCGAAAGGCGCCGGGCTTTGGGCCGCAACGCCCGGGGCCTCTTCGACCGGCGTTTCGCCGCGGAAACAGTCTACGCCGATATGAGCGCCTACCTGGAAGAACTGGCCCGGGAGCGAAAGTGATTGAATCCCTGGTCCGGTCTTGATAAAAAGAAAAGTTCTTTGTAAGGAAGAAGTTTAATGGATTTCTGAAATGCCCCTGGGTTATGAACTAGGCAAGCGGCTCTTCGACGCCGCCGTGTCCCTGGCCGGAGTGGCCTTGACCGGACCGTTGCTCCTGGCCGCCGGTCTGCTCATCAAGCTGGACTCGCCCGGCCCGGTCTTTTATAAAGGGACCAGGGTCGGCCGGCAGGGGCGGCCTTTCAAGATGCTCAAGTTCCGAACCATGGTCCAGGACGCGGACCAGATCGGGGCCTCGTCCACGGCCGAAGACGACCCGCGGATCACCGGGATCGGCCGGATGTTGCGAAAATACAAGCTCGATGAACTGCCCCAGCTTATCAACGTCCTGAAAGGGGACATGAGTCTGGTCGGCCCCCGGCCCCAGGTCCGGTGGGCCGTGGACCGGTACACCCCGGAAGAACGGGAGGTCTTGACGGTCAGGCCGGGGATCACCGACTACGCCTCCTTGCATTTTTCCAACGAGGCGGAGATATTAAAGGGCAGCGCCGATCCGGACCGGGATTACCTGGAAAAAATCCACCCGGAAAAGATGCGTCTGGCTTTGGAATACGTGAAAACCAGGTCCTTTTTGGTGGACTTGCGGATAATCTGGCGGACTTTGCTTCTTTTTGCCGGCCGGGCCGGAAACCAGGCCGGTGACGGCGGTGGATCGGGGACTTGTTGACATGGTCGAGTATGAAAAAATAGCCAGGCGGATCAGAAAAGACATTTTGGTCAACGCCCGCCGTTCCGGGACCGGTCACATCGGGTCGTCCTATTCCATCGTCGAGATTTTGACGGCCCTTTATTTCGGCGTCTTCGATTCCGACCCGGACAGGTTGCGGGGCCTGGACCGGGACCGGTTCATCTTGAGCAAGGGACACGGGTGTCCGGCCATGTACGCCGTGCTTTGTCTTAAAGGTCTTCTTCCGGAAGAAGTTTTTTGCGGGTTTGCTCAGGACGGCGGAACCCTGGAACAGCACCCCACCCGCTGTCCGGACTGGGGCATAGAAACTTCGTCCGGCTCGCTGGGCCACGGCCTGTCCATCGGGGCCGGCCTGGCCTTGGCCGCCGGACACGACCGAAAGAAATGGCGGACTTTCGTCCTGCTCAGCGACGGCGAAAACAACGAGGGCTCGACCTGGGAAGCGGCCATGTTCGCCGCCCATCACCGCCTGGACCACCTGATCGCCATCGTCGACTACAACAAGATGCAGGCCTTGGGCCGGACCGAAGAGGTCATGAACCTTGAACCGTTGGCCGATAAGTGGCGGGCCTTCGGCTGGGCGGTCCGGGAAGTGGACGGGCATGATGTCGAGGCCTTGATTCGGACCTTCAAGGAAGCGCCCTTTGAACCGGGCCGGCCCAGCGCCGTCATCGCCCATACGGTCAAGGGACAAGGGATTTGTTTCATGGAAGGGGACCTGCTCTGGCATTACCGTTGTCCGGATGAGTCCGAATATCAGAAGGCCCTGGACGAACTGCAAGCCGAATGAGAACGACCTTCATCAAAGTTTTGGAAGAACTGGCCGAAAACGACCGGGATGTCTTCCTGCTCACCGCGGACCTGGGTTTCAAGCTCTTCGACGGCTTCCGGGCCAGATTCCCGGAGAATTTCCTCAACATGGGCGTGGCCGAGCCGAACATGATCGGTGTGGCCGCCGGTCTGGCCCTGGCCGGCAAGAAAGTTTACTGCTACTCGATGATCCCTTTTTTGATCATGCGGACCCTGGACCAGATTCGCGTGGATATTTGCTATCATAAGGCCGGGGTCAAATTGATCGGGGTGGGCGGTGGACTGACCTATGGGATGGAAGGCATGACCCACCACGCCATCGAGGACCTGGCCGTGATGCGGGCCTTGCCCGAGATGACCGTGATTGCTCCCGGCGACCCGCTGGAGGCCGAGGCCGCGGTCCGGGCCTCGATTGATTATCCCTGGCCTTTGTATATCCGCCTGGGCGGCAACAATGATCCCCCGGTCCATGAAGACCGCCTCGATTTTCAGATCGGGCGGGGCATTGTTATCCGCCGGGGCCGGGACCTGACCGTCCTGGCCGCCGGGACCATGCTCAAAACGGCCAAGTCGGCTGTGGATCGGCTCCGGGACCAGGGTCTGGAGGCGGGTTTGATCAGCCTGCCGACCATCAAGCCCCTGGATGAAGCCTTGATCCTGGACCAGGCCGGCGGTGGCCGGGCCGTCTTCACCATCGAGGAACACAGCCGGATCGGCGGTCTGGGTTCGGCCGTGGCCGAGGTCCTGGCCGAATCCGGGTGGACCGGCCTTTTTCGCCGGATCGGCCTGCCCGACCGTTACGGCGGGATGGTCGGCCGGGCCGACTACCTGCGGGAAAAAAGCGGCCTGTCAGAGGAACAGGTCTTCAATTTCATAAGAGATGAATGGGATAAACGATATGGCTGATCAAGGAAACCAGTCTGAAGTCAAACCGGAAGGCGGCTTTCGGACCGAGGCCGAACAGCGGGTCGGACCGGAACTGGCCCGGATTTTTTCCCAGTGTCCGGACAGTCTCGATGTCAGGCTCCAGAATTTCCCCAAATACATCCGCCGGCAGAACCTGACCCGGCTGCTGGCCTTGTACGAGCTGTTCAAAAAGGTCCTGCCGGTCAAGGGCTCCATTGTCGAATGCGGCGTCTATCGCGGCTTCGGCCTGATGGCCTGGGCCAACTTCAGCGCCGTTCTGGAACCGGCCAACTTGACCCGGCGCATTTACGGTTTCGACACCTTCGAGGGATTCCCTCCATTAGGCCCAAAGGACCGGACCGACCGGGCCCGGATGAAAAAAGCGGACCTTTCGGCCGATTCCTATGATGAACTGAACGAATTGATCAAGGTTTACGACGCCAACCGGTTCCTGGGGCACGTCCCCAAGGTCCACCTGATCAAGGGCGATGTGGTCAAGACTATTCCTGAATTCATCGAAAAGAACCAGCACCTGGTGGTCAGCCTGTTGTTTCTTGACTTTGATCTGTACGAACCGACCAAGACGGCCGTCGAGCACTTTTTCCCCCGGATGCCCAAAGGGGGCGTCATCGCCTTTGACGAACTGGACAACCCCATCTGGCCCGGCGAAACCATGGCCCTGTTGGAAACCTTGGGCCTTAACCGGCTCAAGATCGAAAGACTGGAATTCGATCCTTACATCGGCTTTGCGGTCGTGGATTGAGGTAAATCGTGGCCTGGAAAGTTCCTTATATTAATTATCCGTTGCAGTACCAAAAACTGCGGCCGGAAATTCTCGACACCGTTGACGAAGTCCTTTCCCGGGGCGACGTCATGCTCCGCCAGCAGCTCCGGGATTTTGAAGCCAACCTGGCCGCCTTGGTCGGCACCAAGCACGCGGTCGGGACCAGCAACTGCACCGACGCCATGCATCTGACCCTGAGGGCCGCCGGCATCGGTCCGGGCGACGAAGTCATCACCGTGTCCCATACCTTCGTGGCCACGGCCGCGGCCATCCACCACGCCGGGGCCGTCCCGGTCCTGGTGGACATCGGTTCGGACCACAACCTGGACGTGGCCCTGGTCGAAGCCTCCATAACTACAAAAACCAAAGCCGTCATGCCCGTCCACCTCAACGGCCGCCTCTGTGAAATGGATAAGTTGATGTCTTTGGCCCAAAAGCATGGCCTGCTGGTCATCGAAGACACGGCCCAGGCCCTGGGCGGGGCCTATAACGGCGTCAAAGGCGGCAACTGGGGTTTGGGCGGCTGCTTCAGCTTCTATCCGGCCAAGCTGCTGGGGGCTTACGGTGATGCCGGGGCCCTGGTCACCAACAGCGGGGAGCTCGCCGAGAAAGTCAGGCGGCTGCGCGATCACGGCCGTCTGCCGGACGGCGACCTGGCCGGCTGGTCCTTCAATTGCCGAATGGACAACCTTCACGCCGCCATTCTGGACCTGAAGCTCAAACACGTCCCGGCCTGGATCGACCGCCGCCGGGAAATCGCCGCCCTGTACCATCAGTCTCTATCGGACCTGGACCGGCTGGTATTGCCCCCGCCCCCGACCACGGACGGTCCCTTCTTCGACGTCTTCCAAAACTACGAAATCGAGGCCGAGGACCGGGACGGCCTGAAACCTTTTCTTACGGAAAAAGGCATAGAAACCATGATTTCCTGGGGCGGGCGGGGCGTCCACCAATTCCCGGCCCTGGGCCTGGGCCATCACCGTCTTCCCGTCACCGAACGCATGTTCCAACGGGTGCTGATGCTGCCCATGCATTGCGAATTGGAAGACGACCAAGTCCAATACGTGGCCGAGTGCATCCATCTCTTTTACCGCCGTTAGTTCATCCAGAGGTCCATGTCCAAGGATTTTTCCAGCGTCACCGAACGGCCCGGCAGCCCGGCCACCCGCGAGCAATTGGCCCGTCTTTATCACCGCTACCACGCCGCCGCCCGATACGGCCGCGGCCGACGCATTTTGGAAGCGGCCTGCGGCGCGGGCTTGGGGCTGGGCTACCTGGCCGGCCGGGCCGAGAGCGTGGTCGGCGGCGATTTCACCGAGAGCCTGCTGAAAACGGCCCAGACCCACTACCGGGGCCGCGTGCCCTTGGTCAGACTGGACGCCCAGCTCCTGCCTTTTCAGGATCGGAGTTTTGACCTGGTGGTCATGTTCGAAGCCGTCTACTATCTGGATCAACCTGAGCGATTTTTTGCGGAAAGCCGCCGGGTCCTGTCCCCGGGCGGAACCCTGCTTTTAGGGACCGTCAACAAGGACTGGGCCGAATTCACGCCCAGTCTCTTCAGCACCAAATACTTTGCCGTGCCCGGCCTCCGCGATTTGCTCAGGCGTAGCGGTTTTACCGGCGTGGAATTCTTCGGGGCGTTTCCGGCCGGAACCGGCTCGCCGTCGGCCAGACTGGTCGGGCTGATCCGCCGGACCGCTTCGGCCCTTCACTTGGTTCCGTCCACCCTGACCGGCCGGGAACGGCTTAAAAGATTGTTTTACGGACCGTTGCGGCCCCTCCCGCCCGAAGTCACGGAAGACCTGGCCGCCCATTATCCCCTGGTCCCCATCTCCGGCGATTTCCCCAATTATGACTACAAGATCATCTATGCGGCCGCGCGGGTTTGAGCCGACCGTCTGACCGACCGCTTTTTAACCCCCGGGGTTTTACAAAATCAGCCGAAAGAGGTATATGAAACGATCAGGACCTCCGGCTGGAAGTTCAAGGTAACAGTCAAGGTGTTTTTTACGGAATGTGGACGATAATTCGAAAAATTGCCCTAAGACCCAATTATTTTTTCATGATCGGCCTGGACGGCCTGCTCCTGGCCGTTGCCCATTTGTCCGCTTATCTGATCCGCTTTGAAGGAGGCATCCCCCCCGACCATGTCGGCAACTTTTTGACGGTCCTGCCGGTCCTGATTCCGGCCAAACTGATCGTCTTTCACTTTTTCAAGCTGTACCGGGGCATCTGGCGGTTCACCGGCCTGGTCGACCTGTTGAACATCATCAAGGCCAACCTGGTCTCCAGCGCCTCCCTGGTCGCGGCCATTTTCATGATCAACCGGTTCCACGGCTATTCCCGCTCGGTCTTCATTTTGGACTGCCTGCTGGCCATCGCCTTAATCGGCGCCCTCCGGCTGGCGGCCCGTTACTATTTTTCAACGTCGCGAGGTCTGCCTCTGCTCCAGCGGGCCAACGGGGCCAGGATCAAAAACCTCCTCATCGTCGGGGCCGGCGCGGCCGGGGAACAGGTCCTCCGGGAAATCCGCCAAAACAGCCGGGGCGAGTTCCAGCTCGTTGGTTTCGTCGACGACGACCGGCACAAGCGGCGCCGGATGATCCACGGCGTGCCGGTGGTCGGTCAGGTCGATCAGATTCCCGAAATAGTCGAAGACCATGACGTCCATGAGATACTCATCGCCGTGCCCAGTGCTTCCGGGGCCCAGATGCGCCGCATCTTCCAAATCTGCCGGAGCGCCAAGCGGCCCTTTAAAACCCTGCCCGGCCTTCGTCAGATCATCGACGGCCGGGTTTCCCTCAAGACCGTCCGGGACGTGGCCTATGAGGACTTGCTCCGCCGGCCTGAAGTCCATCTCGAGACCAAGTCTATCGCCGAATTTTTGCGGGGCAAGAGGGTCCTGGTCACCGGGGCCGGCGGCTCGATCGGTTCGGAACTCGCCCGCCAGATCGGCCGTTTTCAGCCTGGCCGCCTTATCCTGGTCGATATCGGCGAAAAGAATCTCTTCGACCTGGACAACGACCTGAAAAGGGAATTCACCCGCCTCAATTTCCAGCCGGTCCTGGGCAACATCCTGGACCGAACCCTGCTGCGCAAGCTCTTCGAGGAGCATCGGCCCGAGCTGGTTTTTCACGCCGCGGCCTTCAAACACGTGCCCATTGTCGAACTGAATCCCTGGGAAGGGATCGAAAACAACGTGATCGGCACGCGCAACGTTCTGGACCTCTCCGTGGAATCCGGGGCCGAATACCTCATTCTGGTCTCCTCGGACAAGGCCGTCCGGCCGGTGAACGTCATGGGGGCGACTAAGCGGATCGGCGAGATGCTGGTCCAGGCCCAGGACCACGGCTCGACCCGCTGCCTGGCCGTGAGATTCGGCAACGTGGTCGGCAGTTCCGGCAGCGTGATCCCCTTCTTTCAGAAACAGATCGCCCGGGGCGGTCCGGTCACCGTGACCGACCCGGAGGTCCGCCGTTATTTCATGACCGTGGCCGAAGCCGCCCAGCTTATCCTCCAGGCCGCTTCCATGGGGCGAGGCGGCGAAATATTCATCCTGGAAATGGGCCAACCGATCAAGATCGTCGACCTGGTTCGGGACCTGATCGGCCTCTCCGGCCTTGACCCCGACCGGGACATAGAAATCCAATACATCGGTCTCAGACCCGGGGAAAAACTCTATGAGGAGCTCATCACCGAAGGCGAGGGCATCGTTCCGACCGATCACGACCGGATCATGGTTTTAAAAGGGTCCGGCTTCTCTCGGGCCTTGCTGGACCGACAGATCGACCAGCTCATCTCCGCGGCCCGCACATTTGACCCGGCCAGGATCAAGGCCGTCCTGAAAACCATGGTCCCGGAATACTCACCCAAGACCGCCGACGGGAACGAAAAATAGATCAGTCTGTTTGAATTGTTCCAAGGAGTCCCTTTATGAAACGCCCCATCCGACTGGCCCTGATTCAATACCGGATCAGACCGGAGTGGCGGGAAAACATCGACCTGGTCGAAGAACTGTTGAACAAGGCCAAGGAGGCCGGGGCCGAGCTGGCCGTCTTGCCGGAGATGTTCACCCTGCCCTATGACATGGACCTGGTCCCGGACCGGGCCGAGTCCATCCCCGACGGGCCGACCTGCGCCGAACTGAGCGGCTGGGCCGCCTCCCTCGGCCTGGCCCTGGTCGGCGGATCGATTCCGGAAAAAGACGAACAAGGCCGGTTTTACAACACGGCCACCTTGTGGGATCAGGCGGGGAAGTTTCTGGCCAAGCACCGCAAGGTCCATCTCTTTGACGTCAACCTGCCCGGCGGCGTGACTTTCCAGGAATCGTCCGTCCTCAGTCCCGGCCGCCAAATCACGGTTAAAGAAGTTCTAGGCCTCCGCCTGGGCCTGGCCGTCTGCTACGACGTGCGCTTCCCCGAATTGTTCCGGTTGATGGCCCTGGCCGGGGCTGAACTGGTGGCCTTGCCCGGCGCCTTCAATCAGGTCTCCGGACCGGCCCACTGGGAAATGCTCCTGCGCAACCGGGCCGTGGAAAACACCTGTTACGTGGCCGGCGTCTCCGGATTGCCGCTCGATCCGTCCGGGTACCAGGCCTGGGGACATTCTATGCTGATCGACCCCTTCGCCGAAATCATCGTCAACCTGGGCCGGGCCGAAGGCTTCGCCGTGGCCGAAATCCGCCCGGAAAGATTGGCCGATATCCGGGCCCGCCTGCCCGTTTTGTCCCAGCGCCGCCCGGAGGTCTACGAGCTCCGCCGGCCGGAGGCGATAAAAAATTGACAGCCTCGAAGGTTATGTTAAACTAATTTCCAGTTTAAAATTTTTGCTCTCAGCCATTTTCAACACCGCAAAATAACAAAACTAACCGGCCTTATCACCGGAGTGCTTTTATTTTTCAAGACAAGGCCGGTTCTTCCTTGAATTAGGGGGCGTCGATATAGGCCATAAAGCGGTTATGTCCGTGAACTTTAAACCGGTCGGGGCTGATACGGACAAGGATGTGAGAGGCATAAAAAATCTTAGGTGATTCTAAGTTGTCTTCTTATCTATATTAAAAAACTATCAGGTCATTGCGAGGTTCGTCGCGGACGGACCGAAATAATCCCTTGAAATTAAAAGAAATGGCTTCGTCATCCCGCTGCAACGGGATTCCTCGCCATGACCTTCGAATAAACTTGGTTTGAAGGCAACTTGATATGAAATCAGCAGGACGACCGGCCGCCCGGCGGCGGGGATATGAACATGAAGCCGATTTCTCGGCCGAATTCGTGGTTTTATTCCGGCGCGTCCGTGAAATGAACGGCGGCATTAAAATTGGGAGGGGGCGATGAAAGATTTTGACCAATACGACGCGTCGGGGCTGGCGGACTTGGTCCGCCGGAAAGAGGTCCAACCCATTGAACTGGTCGACACGGTCATTGACCGGATCGAGAAAGTCAATCCCCGGTTAAACTGCGTGGTCATCAAAGAATATGACCGGGCCAGGAAGCTGGCCCAGGGTCCCTTGCCTGAAGGACCGTTCACCGGCGTGCCTTTCTTGATGAAGGACCTGATCCTGTTTTACCAAGGGATTAAGACCACCAATTCCTGCAGGTTCTTCAAGGATTTCGTGGCCCCGGACGACAGCGTCGTAGTCCAAAAGTTCAAGCAGGCGGGCTTCATATTGGTGGGAAAAACCAATGCGCCCGAATTCGGCATCAACGTCACCACCGAACCGGTCCTGCACGGCCCGACCCGCAATCCGTGGAATCCGGCCCTGTCCCCCGGCGGGTCGAGCGGCGGGTCCGGGGCGGCCGTGGCCGCCCGCATCGTACCCCTGGCCGACGCCAGCGACGGCGGCGGCTCCATCCGTATTCCCGCCTCTCGCAACGGGCTGCTTGGCCTGAAACCTTGTCGCGGTCGCGTCACCTTAGGTCCTCATTACGGTGATTTTTGGTACGGCCAGGTCGTTATAAATTGTCTTGCCCTGACGGTCCGGGACGCGGCCGCTTACCTGGACGTCGTCGGCCGGCCCCTGCCCGGCGACGCCTACCAGCCAGCCAAACCCGTGGGGTCTTTCCTGGAGACGGTGGGCCAAGACCCGGGGCGGCTCAAAATCGGTTATACCGCCGCCAGTCCCATCGGCGCCGCCATCCACCCGGAATGTCTCGAGGCTGTCAACAACGCCGCTCAGCTCTGCCGGGACCTGGGTCATGAGGTCATCGCAATGAAGTTCACCTTTGACCTCAACCCGGTCATGGAAGTCTTTCTGCGCATCGCCAGCGTCCTGGAAAACATGACCCTGATGGCGGCCGAGATGCTGATCGGACGCAAACCCACCGAGCGGGATTTTGAAAAGATCACCTGGGCCTTGAGCCAGCACGCCAAGGATTGCACCGGGGTCCAGCACGCCATGGATATCGAGGCCATGCGTCAATTCAGCCGGCAGATCGCCGGAGACTGCGCTCCCTACGACGTGGTTCTTACGCCGACCATGCCCGACCCGCCGCCCCCGCTGGGCTACCATGATCAGAACAACCTGGAGATCGAAGAGTTCCTGGCTCGACTCAATCCGGCGCTCGGCTTCACCATGCCTTTCAACGTCAGCGGCGACCCGGCCATATCCGCGCCCCTCCATTGGACCAAGGACGGACTGCCCGTCGGGGTCCAGTTCGCAGCCCGGTACGCCCGGGAAGACATATTGTTCAAACTGGCCGGTCAACTGGAGAAAGCTCGGCCCTGGATCAATCGTCGACCGCCGGTGTGCGCCTGAGGGTGCTTATACTAAGTTGCTTTCATACATAGAGGAAAGAAACTATCAGGTCATGGCGAGGTTCGTCGCGGACGGACCGAAGCAATCCATTGAAATTAAAAGAGATGGCTTCGTCATCCCGCTGCAGTGGGATTCCTCGCCATGACATTCGGATAAACTTGGTTTGAAGGCAAGTTGGTATTAGACCCTTGTTTGACAGTTGGGTAGTAAAATTTGTTGATTTTCAGCATGCTGGTTTAATAAAATCAACAAGTTATCTTGGTAGAGTCCTAAAAAATCTGTAGTAAGCGGATTTAACAATTTATCTTGACA
>Ga0209163_1000352_pt1 | contig 95988 bp, 79 predicted proteins | sample MTBAKSrepl2MetaG_FD_187457 | JGI IMG/M metagenome (GOLD analysis project Ga0209163, IMG submission 187457) | Enrichment culture microbial communities om Arthur Kill intertidal strait, New Jersey, USA, that are MTBE-degrading - MTBE-AKS2 (Arthur... | ecosystem: Environmental > Aquatic > Marine >...
CCGGAAAATCCAAGATGGCCGCCATTGGAGCTGCCATGCGGAAATTGGTCCATATCGCCTTTGGCGTTTTTAAAAATCATACCCCTTACCGGCCACAAAATGCTTGACGGGTAAGACGGTATCTACATCCCGTTAATACTTCTCCACTTGCAAAGCTTTATCGCTTTGGTCATTCTCGCGTTCGCCGGACTTGTTGATGGAAGATAAATTAAGCGATCTTCTGGCCAATCCAAATCAGGTTGCACAAGTTGCATAAATAATGTTTGCGCTTTTCGACCGTTAAAAAATATTGTATGAATTCCAGGATAGCTTGAAAAAAATGATTGGAAATCGTTAGGGCATTCTGTTCCATGCTCAATTCCTGCATCTACGGCTCCCTCGCGCTTGCATGAGTGCAATACATCCCAAAGCGCTATATGGTTATCCTTGAGAAGCCTTATCTTCCTGCTATAAGCAATATCGTTTTCCGAATCGAAAACTTTCGCAATAATACACCAAAAACAGTTCCTTCTATAAGCGTAGTACTGTTTCTCCCGTAAAGATTGGCTGCCAGGGAAAGAACCTAAAATCAATACCTGTGCATCGCGCTTGGCAATGGGCGGAAGTCCAAATAGCCTCATTTAAGGTGCCCCATCCTTACTTCCCACCCACGGCGTTATTGTTCGAGCTGTCCATGAGGGCCTTGACGGGTTCGAGGCCGTAGGGCGTGCCCTGTTCGATGGCCGTCAGCACGGTGCCGCCGCCGGTGAAGAAATAATATTTGGCGTTGTCCATGGCGGCCAGGTACAGGCCGGGGCTGAGGTTCTTGAACTCCTGGAGCGTGTCGCCGCCGCCGTAAAGTTTGCGGGCCTGGCGGTTCTGGTCGATGGTGTGGTCGAGCTTGGCCGAGCCTTCGTAGAAGTGCGGGGTAAAACCCATGACCGCGTTGACGAAGATGGTCTTGGCCGAACTCATGATTTCGGCCACACCCGGCGCGTCGAACGATTCCGGGGCGATGTCCAGGAAGTAGCCGTAGGCATCGCCCCTCTTGAAGTCGTGGATGCTGCGGGTGCGGAACCTGCCCTCGACACGGCCCTCCAGGGTGTCGGATTCGACCACGTAGGGCAGCTCGACCACCTTCTTGGCCTCGCGGTCCTGGGCCACCAGGTCCTGAGCCGCCTTGACGTCGCTGTCGCTCACGCCCTTAACGCTGACCCCGTACTTGGCCGCCAGGAAGGTGTTGTACATGACCCCGCCCAAAACGAGGTGGTCCACCTTTTTGTAGATTTCCTTGAGCGGCCCGATCTTGGTGTCATACTTGGCCCCGGCGACCACGGCCACGAACGGCCGTTCCGGTTCGAGCACGTGGGACAGATTGGAAAGCTCCTTCTGCATGAGGAACCCGGCGTAGCTGGGCAGGCGGTGGGCGATGTCATAGGTCGAGGCGTGGGGCTGCCAGGAGCCAAAGGCGTCGTTGACAAAGACGTCGGCCAGGCCGGCCAGTTGCAAGGCGAAGCGTTCCCGGCGCTCGCCGTCCGCCTCCTCGCCCTCGAACCAGCGGGTGTTGGGCAAGTAGATGCCGCCGATACGGCGGGCCACCAGGTCCCGGATGTGCAGGTTGATCGAGGTGTCGATCTCACGCATGCCCCGCTCCGGGTCCACCGGGAAGTCGGGTACGACAAATTGCGTGTGCAGCTTGCGCTCGATGTACTCGACCACGGGCTGCACCGAGGAGTCCTCGGAGACCGTGATCTTGCCGGCCTTCTTGTCGAACGGCCGGCCCACGTGGGTCATGAGGATGAGCCGTCCGCCCCGCTCGACAATGTGGTAAAGCGTGCCGATGGTGGCGTCAATGCGGTAGGGGTCGTGAATCTGCCCTTTCTTGACCACGTTGTGGTCCACGCGCACCAGCACAATCTTGTCCGCCAGGTCCGCGTCCTGGACAAGCGGCACCCTGGGATCGATCGCTTCGTGGTCCATGTCTCGTCTCCTTAATCGGGCATGCGGCGGCCCGAAAAGACCGCCAAAAGAGTGGGTACGAACAACCGATACGGCCGGCTTAATCCTCGGCCGTCAGCCCGCAGGCGGCAATGAAGCCCTGGCGGTAATCTTGCCTTAAGAACTCCAGTCGCCGCCTGTCCACGGCTCGCCTGACTCCCGACAAATACCGCCTTCCTTCCCCCGCCCGACCGCGTCTCGCCCCGGCCGAGGTGGGAAAATTGACTGCATGGCTCTATTATTCAGAAACTCTCAACCCAGGTCAACCCTGAACCGCCGCCCTTTCCCGCACTGCGAGGCATCCCGGCTCCGGTCTTTATTGAACCCTGAGCGCGTCCTGGCTTTTTTCCGTAAGAAAGGAAATGAAGCTTGACGAACGGAAAAAATAATGGCATAGTTGCACGGTAACTTTCTGATAACAGAGAATAAATTCTATCAGCAAGGACAGCGGCGTCATGGCCAAGGAAACGGGACCTCCTATCCAAAATCTGCGTTATAAAGCCGGCGACTTGATTTTCAAGGAAGGCGATTACGGGGCAAGCATCTACAAGATCGTCAAGGGTCACGCCAATGTGATCGGCCAGCAAAAGGACCGGGAAATCAATCTGGCCTCCTTGGGACCTGGAGACGTGTTCGGCGAGATGATCTTTCTGAACAACGGCCTGGAACCGAGAGCGTCCTCGGTCCGCGCGCTGGAAGACACCGAGGTGGAAAGCTGGCACCTGGCCCGGCTGAAAAAGGAATACGCCGAACTGCCCCCGATCCTGCGGGGCATGTTGGACCAGTCCCTCAAGCGCCTTTTGAGAATGATCAAAATCCGTGGCCGCTACCTGGCCGAGCAGCAGGCGGCCCAAAAAGAGGGTATGTCCGAGCCGTGGGCTTCGAAGCGCCGGTTCTTCAGGAAAGAGGTGAACCAGGAGTGCCAATACCTGCCGTTGGCGCCCAAGCCCGGCATCCCGGCCATGACCGGCCACATCAAAGACATGAGCATGGGCGGGTTCGGCATCGAGATCGACCAACGAAACACCATCAATTTTTCCCATGCCCCGGGCGACGAATTCAACCTGAAAACCCTCCTGCCCAACGGCAACGAAATTCGGGTCAAGGTCAAAATCATCTCGATCAAAAAAGACGTGGGCCAGGGCAAGCTGTTCATGGGCACGGCCATCACCGGCATCTCCCTGGACGACCGCAAACACCTCGGCTTCTACCTGATGTATTGAGAGGCAAGGGAGGCGCAAGACCGCCATGGCGTTGGACGAACTGCTGAGCGTGTACACCTCTACCGAGGAAAGCCACCCGGACGGATCGGTCATCGTGGAGGAAGGGGCCACCGGCGATTGGGTGTACGTCATTTTGGAGGGCGAGGCCCGGGTGACGAAAAAAGCGCCCAAGGGCGTGGTCACCGTGGACGTGCTCAAGCCGGGTGACTTCATCGGCGAGATGTCCTTCCTGGAACAGGGCGAGGACGTACGCACCGCCTCGGTCATTGCCAAAGGCCCGGTTCGCCTCGGGCTGCTGGACAACCAGCGCATGCTGGCCGATCTTCACACCCTCTCGCCGGAATTTCGGCTGCTCATCACCACGCTCATGGGCAAGCTGCGGCGGGTGACCGAAGAAGTCAGCGAACTGGCCACGGAAAACAAGCAGTAAACCGGTCCTCGATCGCCGGCCCCCGCCGGTCGGCAACCCCCAAACTTCCCATGATCCGCATCCGCCGGGCACGTCTCCGGGACAACGACGCCCTCATCGACATCGAGCGACGCTCGCCGCTTCAGTTGGGCGCGGTCGAGGTCATCATCGAGCACACACCCGACTTCTTCGCCCAAAAACGGCTCCAGAACCACCCCCACGTGCTGGTGGCCGAGGAACACGGCCGACCCATCGCCCATATCTCGGGGGCCTGGTATGAGGCCCGCTTCGGCCGATCGTGGCGCCGTCTGCTCTGCGTCCACCGGCAGCGCATCCCGCCCGAATACCAGCGGCGGGGTCTGGGAACGGCCCTGGCCACCGAACTCCTGCGCCGCTGCCGCCGCTACGGCGCGACCAGCGCCTGCTGGCTGATCGACCCGGCCAACAAGCGGTCCATGGCCTTTGGCCAGCGGCCGGGTGCGCCCATCGATCTGGTGACCACCGCGCCACGCTTTTTCATCGACACCGCGGCCTCAGGTCCGGCGGCGGTTCTGCAACCGCTACGCCCCGACCAAACCAAAGAAGCCGTGGACCTGATCAACCGGACCCACGGCCACCTGGACCTCTTCACGCCCTACACTCCGGCCCGGTTCAGCCGCCGCCTCAGCCGAAGCCCGGAGTACACACGGGAGCATCTGTTCGGCCTGACCGAAAACGGGAGACTCACGGCCGTGCTCGGGCTGTGGGATCAAGGCCGGAACCTGCGGGTCACCCGGCGGGAACCGGCCGCGGGCCCGGAGACCATCTTCAGCCGGGCCGTGGTCGCGGACTACGGTTATGGACCCGGCGCCGAGGAAGCCATGCTGGCTTTGCTTCAGGCGGCCGTGGGGCGGGCGTGGGCCTGGGGCCGCCAGGAACTCATGATCGCCGCTGCCCCGTCAATCCCGTTCCACGACCGGCTTACGGAATCGGGCGCGCGCAACAACCCCATCTCCTTCCTGCTGATCGGCGACGCCCGGGCCGACGCGGGCGCCGACATCTGGCTGGACCCGATCTACCTCTGAGCGAGCCTCACCCCTGGGCCTTAGAAGTGAAACCCGAGATAGCCTCGGTCACGCGGGGCCAGACGCCGATGGGCAGATCATGCCCCATGCCCTCGATAATCAGTATTTCGGCGCCGGGCACGGCCTCGGCCGTGATCCTGCCGGCTTCGACCGGCACCAAGGGGTCGTCCGCGCCATGGATGACCAGGGTCGGCAGCCGCACCGAGGCCAGGGCCGGTTTGCGGTTGCCGTGGGCCAGGACAGCCACCAACTGCCGGGTCACGCCCGCCGGATCAAAGGCCCGGTCATAGTCCCGGGCCGCCTTTTTCCGCGTATCGGCCTCGTCAAAGGGAAAGCCGGGCGAACCGATGGTCCGCCGGGTTTTGACCATGTGGTCGAGGGCGGCCTCGCGCTCGGTGGGCGTGGGCGCGAGCAGCACGGCCATGGCCTCGGGCCGGGCCTGAGGTTCGGCCGGGTCGCCGGTGCGGGACATAATCGAAATCATGCTGAGCAGCCGGTCGGGATGACGGATGGCCATGGCCTGGGCGATCATCCCACCCATGGACACGCCGCAGACATGGGCTTTGGGGATGCCCAACCCGTCCAAAAGCCCGACCGCGTCGTCGGCCATGTCGTCCAAGGTGTAAGGCGCCTCGACCGGCTCGCCGGTCAGGGAGGCGGCCATGGCCTTTTGGACATTGGGCAGGCCGGCCTCGTGGAAATGGGTGGAAAGCCCCACGTCCCGATTGTCGAAGCGGATGACGAAATGGCCCCGACCGGCCAGGTTCTGGCAGAATTCCTCTTCCCAGCGGGTCATCTGGGAGCCAAGCCCCATGATCAGCAAAATGGGCCGGCCGGCCCGGTCGCCGAAGGTTTCGTATTCAATGGTGATGCCATTGGCTTGCATGCTTGTCATGTCTTTCCTCCTTAAGCAAAAATAAATATTACAACCGGTTCAGGCCGGTTTCCGTTCGGACCTGTAGCGTTCCTGAAGCAACCGTTTGAGCAGTTTGCCCGTGGGCGTGCGCGGCATGTCTTCCTCGAAGTCGATGCTGCGCGGGCATTTGAGCCGGGCCAGACGCGCCTGGCAGAAATCCAGAAGCTCCTGTTCGAGACCCGGGCCGGCCTCGGCCATATCCATGGGTTGCACGACCGCCTTGACCTCCTCGCCGAAATCCTCATGTGGAATGCCGAACACGGCCACGTCCCTCACCTTGGGGTGCATGATCAACACGTTCTCCGCCTCCTGGGGGTAGATGTTCACCCCACCGGAGATGATCATGTGATCCTTGCGGTCGGTCAGATAGAGGAAGCCCTCCTTGTCCAGATAGCCGATGTCGCCCAGCGTGGTCCAGCCCTGGGACGTCTGGGAGGCCCGGGTCTTCCGGAGATCGTTGTGATAGGTGAACTCCGTGCCACCCTCGACGAAGATGAGGCCCGGCTGGCCCGGCGGCAGCTCGTTTTCCTCCTCGTCCAGGATGTGCAGCGTTCCCCGGAGGGCGCGCCCGACCGAGCCTTTGTGGGCCAACCAGGTCGGCGCATCGATGCTGACGAAGCAGTTGTTTTCGCTGCCCGCGTAGTATTCGTAGATGATCGGTCCGAACCAGTCGATCATCTGCTCCTTGACCGGGACCGGGCACGGCGCGGCCGCGTGAATCACGACCTTGAGGCTGGAAAGGTCGTACCGCTTTCTCTCGGCCTCGTCCAGCTTGAGCAGCCGGATGAACATGGTGGGCACGACCTGGGTGTGGGTGACATGGTGGCGTTCGATCAGGGCCAGAAACCGGGAGGCGTCGAAACGATCCATGATCACGACCGTGCCGCCCTGCCGCAGGATGGTCATGCAGAAACGAAGCGGCGCGGCGTGATAGAGCGGGGCCGGGGAAAGGTACACGGTCTGGCGGTCCATGCCGTAAAGGGCCAGCAGAACGGGCAGGGTTTCCGGCGCCTGGTCCAGGGGTTGTCCCAAGTCCGGCGGCACGATGCCCTTGGGCCGGCCCGTGGTGCCCGAGGAATAGAGCATGTCCCGGCCCTGGGATTCGTCGGCGATGGGCGTGACCGGATAGGCGGCCGCTTTTTCCTCGTAGGATTCGTAGCCGGGAATCGCGCCATCGGCCATGAGCCGGACTTCGACGCCGGGCATGCGGTCCAGGAGCGCGCCGGCCACGTCCTTCATGGCCCGCGAGGTGAGCAGCAGCCGGGCCTGACAGTCGCCCACGATGTATTCGACCTCGCTCGGGGTCAGGTGCGTGCTGATGGCCGTGTAATACAGCCCCGAGCGCTGGGCGGCCATGGCGGCCGCGAAGTAGTGGGGATTGTTCTCCATGAAGATGGCCACGTGATCCCCGAGGCCCAGCCCGGCGTCCCGGAAGAGGTGGGCCAACTGGTTGGCCCGCTCCTCCATCTGACGATAGGTCACCTTTTCGCCGCTGTTGCCCATGACATAGGCCGGCTGGTCTGGAATCTCGCGGGCGTGAACCCTGGGCGGATACATAACCGCTCCTCCTCGATTTCGTCTCGGAATCCTAACGTCTGGCCGTGGTCTCGATTGTCGTCTTGGGGCCATTATAGGCAAGATCGTTCCGTCGGCCAACATTTTTCCGATGGGCGGGCCATCGGGATCGCGGACCGCGGGTCCTTTCCGCTTGTCAAGGCGAGCGATTTTCTCTACACTTTTTTCCATCCATTTGAATCCAGGGACGGCGCGCCGGCCCTCGACGACCATCCACTTTCCGCCACGGGCAAAGCTCAGGAGAAAAAGATGCTCGAACTCAAACATGAATTCCTCTGCGAAATCGTCGGCGATCTGGCCGAGCCGCAGGCCGTGGGGGACGGCCCGCACGGCGTGCGCGTGATCTTCCCCATCACCGGCGGCACGGTCAAGGGCCCCAAGATCAACGCCGAGGTCTTGCCCGTCGGCGCGGACTGGATCGTGATGCGCAAGGACGGCGTGGGCCAGCTCGACGTGCGGGCCACGGCCCGCACCGACGACGGGGCCTTGATCTACACCTGGTACCGCGGGCTGCTCAAGGTCGCCCCCGAAACCATGGCCCGCATCCAGGCCGGCGAGCAGGTGGACCCGAACGAATACTATTTCCGCACCACCCCGGTCTTCGAAACCGGAGACCCGCGCTACGCCTGGCTGAACCAGATCATCGCCGTGGGCGTGGGCAAGGCCGGGTCCGGACAGGTGCGCTACAAGGTCTATCAGATTTTGTAAGGCGCAAGCCGAAGGAGAAAAAATGAACTTCACCCAGATCACCTACGAAAAGGACGGGCGGGTGGCCACGATCACCTTGAACCGCCCGGACCGGCTGAACGCCTTCACCCCGGTCATGGGCATGGAACTCATCCAGGCCCTGGACGCGGCCGACGCGGACGACGAGGTGCGGGCCATCGTCGTCACCGGCGCGGGCCGCGGGTTCTGCGCCGGCGCGGACCTCAGCGCCGGGCCAGGCCGGGCCTTCAGTTCCCATGAAATCCCCCGCGAGGAATTCCGGGACGGCGGCGGCCCCATCCCCCTCAAGCTCTTCGACCTCAAAAAGCCGGTCATCGCCGCCATCAACGGCCCGGCCGTGGGCGTGGGCATCACCATGACCCTGGCCATGGACGTGCGCCTGGCCTCGAACAAGGCCAAGATGGGCTTTGTTTTCGCCCGGCGGGGAATCGCCATGGACGCGTGCAGTTCCTGGTTCCTGCCGCGCATCGTCGGCCTCAGCCAGTCCCTGGACTGGGTCTTGTCCGGCCGCGTCTTCCCGGCCGAGGAGGCTCTGGCCGCCGGGTTGGTCAGCCGCGTGCTTAAGCCCGAGGAACTTCTGCCCGAGGCCCTGGCTTTGGCCCGCGACATCGCGAACAACACCTCGGCCATCACCGTGGCCCTGTCCCGCCAACTGTTGTGGAAGATGATGGGCGCGAATCATCCCATGGAGGCCCACCGCATCGAATCCCTGTGCGTGCACGACATGGGGCGTTCCGAGGATTGCCGCGAAGGCGTGGCCTCGTTCCTGGAAAAGCGACCACCGCGCTTCACCATGAAACCGAGCCAGGACATGCCCGACTTCTATCCCTGGTGGACGGACCGCCCCTTCAAGCCGGTCTGACCCATCTTGGTTTGCACTTGATCCGCAGCCGCCGCGGCGATAAAGTCGAAGCGAGGCAAAAAAACCTATGACAACCGGGATGAAGAAATGAGACGAGGGAAAAGAATCGGGTGGATTCGGATGTGCGCGGTTTGCCTGGCCATGGCTCTGCTGCTGGCCGTCGCGTTCGCCCTGGCCGCCCTGGCCGCCCCGGACAACGACAAGCCGGTCTGGGACAAGCAGCGCGCCTGGATGGTCTGGGGCAAGGACTACTGGCCGACCCAGCCGGTGCGCGGCGGCTACTACCGCACGGCCGCGGCCCGCTATATCGGGCTGATGAACCCCAACCACTGGCCGGTCAACGACTGGGGGGCCATCTCCCTGTTTTACGAAGGCATCACCGGATCGGACGGCCAGCACAAGCAGAAAAACCCGTGGCTGCTGCATTCCTGGTCCTACCCCGATCCCCTGACCCTGGACATGGAACTCAAAAAAGGCATCCGCTTCCACGACGGATCCATCATGGACGCGGAGGCGTTGGCCTACCAGGTGGCTTGGATGAGGGAGCGCGACAACGGCTGCTGGACTAGGGGGGACCTGAGGAAGTTCAAGGAAGTCAAGGCCATCGGCCCCTACACGGTCCGCTGGAAGTGCAAGGAACCCTGGGGATCCTTTCCCACCGGCTTCTTCGGGTTCGTCATTTCGGCCGAGGCGTTGAAAAAGGACGTGGCTCTCCGGGAATCGACCCAAGCGGCCCGCGCGGCCCGGAAGGCCCGGACCAAGGCCGCGGTGGACATGCAAAAGGCCAAAAAGATGCAGTCCGAAGGCCAGGCCGAGGCCAAGGCGGCTCTGGCCAAGGCCGAGCAGGCGGCCAAGGAGGCCACCGACCGTGAAGCCAAGACCCGGGAGCTTGAGGCCAAGGCCAAGGGCCACCGCGGCACGGACGTGAATCCAGTGGGCACCGGTCCGTACATGCTTGAAGACGCCAGCCCGGATAACTTCTTGAAAATGAAACGAAATCCGAACTGGTGGTTCGGCCAAAGCGTGGGCCGCCCGGACATGCCCTACTTCGACGGAATTCTCATCACCATCATCCCCGACCCCTCGATCCAGGTGGCCAACCTGCGCGCCGGCAAGATCGACTCGGTGGCGCTGAGCAAATCCCAGTATGTCCTGCTCAAGGACGACCCGAACTACAGCGTCTTCGTCTATCCCCACAACACCGTGCGCGGCCTGGGATTCAACCAGTCGAAGGGCCCGTGCCAGGACCTCAGGGTGCGCAGGGCCATCTCCCACGCCATCAACCGCGAGGCCCTCATCGCCGGCACCCAGTTCGGGCTGGCCCGGGAGGCGGCCTGCTTTATCCCGCCCAACCATTGGGCCGCTGACACCAGCCTTCAGCCGGTGTCCCATGACCCCGAACTTTCAAAGAAACTTCTGGCCGAGGCCGGATACAAGGACGGGCTGACCATCACCGGGTTCATGAGCAACGCCCCGGACGATCTGACCCGGACCGAGGCCATCAAAACCATGCTGGCCGCCGTGGGCATACGCTGGAAGGTGGACTCCCTGGCGCCCGTGGCCAGTTCGGATCGGCTGAGCAACCTGGACTACGACCTGGCCCAGCTCGACTTCGGCTACGTCCAGGACCCGGACTCCTTCCTCATCTGGTTCTATGTGCCCGGCGGCAACTTCAACAAAGGCCGTAACAATAACAAGCAGATACAGCCCATGATCCAAGCGGGCCGGCAGGAACTCGACGACGCCAAACGGGCCGTGACCTACCATAAAATCCAACAGGTCCTGTACCAGAACTACGAGGACGTCTGGCTCTACCAGGAGATGGTCGTGGTGGCCTTTCGCAGGAAGGTCCAGGGCTTCAACCAGAAAATGTACGAACAGAGCGGCAACCTGTACACCTACTCGCACCCGCTCTGGTTCTCGGACGGCAAACCTTGAACCAGCGGTTTGGTGGCGGTTTGGTGGCGGTTTGGTGGCAGTTTGACGGCGGTTGATCGGCCGGTTTTTGGCCGCGTCGCCGATAGGGGGTTTTGAATGCCGCGGGGCGCGTCCCTGGGAAAAGTGCTGGTGGTGGACGACGAGGCCAACCTGAGGCTGGTGCTGCGTCGTTGCCTGGAGGATGAGGGCTACGCCGTGGAGGAGGCGGCCGACGGTCTGGCCGGGCTGTCCGCGGTCGAGTCCGGCGGGTTCGACTACATCCTCTGCGACGTGCGCATGCCGGGCCTGGACGGCGTGTCGTTCCTCAAGGCGGCCCGGGAGCGTGGGGTGGAGGCCCCGATCATCATGCTTTCGGCCTATGGCACGGCGGTTTCGGCCCTGGAGGCCATCGAGGCCGGGGCGTTCGACTACGTGTTCAAGCCGTTTCATCCCGAGGAGATTCTGCTGCGACTTCGGCGGGCCGGGGAGCGGGAGCGGCTCCGGCGGGAGAACGAGTCGCTTCGGGAGGCGGCGCTCCAGGCCGGGCGGCACGGAATCGTGGCCCGCAGCCGGGCCATGCGGGAGGTGCTGGCCTTTATCGGCCGGGTCTCGCCGGCCGGGAGCGCGGTGCTGATCAGCGGCGAGTCCGGCACGGGCAAGGAGTTGGCGGCCCAGGCGATTCACGCCGGCGGGTCCCGGGCCTCGGGGCCGTTCGTGGCCGTGAATTGCGGGGCCATTCCCGAGCACCTGCTGGAAAGCGAGCTGTTCGGGCACGTGCGGGGCGCCTTTACCGACGCGGTCAAGGACCGGGTCGGGCTGTACGAGGCGGCCGGCGGGGGCACGTTGTTTTTGGACGAGGTGGGCGAGCTTCCCCTGTCGCTCCAGGTCAAGCTGCTCAGGGTGCTTCAAGAAGGCGAGGTCCGGCGGGTGGGGGATTCCCAGTCGCGGGCCGTGGACGTGCGGGTGGTGGCGGCCACGGCCCGGAGCCTGGAGGAGGAGGTCGCGGCCGGCCGGTTCCGGGAGGACCTGTACTATCGGCTGAACGTGCTGCCGCTGCACCTGCCGCCGCTTCGGGAGCGGAAGGAGGACATCCCCCTCCTGGTCTATCATTTCCTGATCTCGCACTGCGCCCGGTTGGGCCGGGAGCGGCCCGAGGTCGCGCCCGAGGTCATGGAGGCGCTTCTGGGTTACATGTGGCCCGGCAACGTGCGGGAGCTGGAGAACCTGGTGGAGCGGATGCTGGTCCTGTCCGGCCAGGAGCGGTTGACCCTTGCGGACGTGCCCGTGCATGTCCGGTTGGGGCGGCCGGCGCCGTCCGCCGATGCAGGCCGGGACCTGGACATGAAACGCTGGGTTCAGGACCTGGAGGCGCGTCTCATCCGGGAGGCCTTGGTCGAATGCGGCGGGAACCGGTCCGAAGCGGCCCGGCGGCTCAAGGTCAGCTACCCCACCCTGCTGTCCAAGATCAAGGGCTACGGTTTGAACGGGGAGGGCGTATAAAAAGGTTTAAGGTCTATAAAAAAGTTTTATAAAGGCCCGAACCCGGCCTGGCCCCGCCCGGACGGTTTTTTAAGAAATATAAATATATATCGAGTGCTTATACCCATCACCCTCTCCCTTTCCCCTTGGCACGAAACTTGATCTAAACAAGGCAGCGAGGTGGATCATGATTCTGAGACGTAACCGCCGGCCCGGCTTCACCCTGGTGGAACTGATGACGGTGGTGGGCATCATGGGTATCCTGTTCGCGGTGCTGGTTCCCTCCATCGCGACCTATTTGCCGAACTACCGTCTCAACACCATCTCCCGCGAGATTCAGGTAAACGTGCAACTGGCCCGCGCCACGGCCGCCAGGCAGAACGTGCGCTGCGTGATCGCCTTCATGCCCAACGGGCTGCATCCGGGAGACCAGGTGGACGGCTACCTGATCTTTTTGGACGGCAACGGCAACTGGCAGCAGGACGACCTGGTGAACAACGCCACCCAGGCCGCGGGTTCGGACGGATTGGTGGACCCGGACGAGGAGACCGTGTTGGGGTATCAGAAGCTGCCGCCGAACACGACCTTGGTTTCGACGACGTTCGTGAACAATGGGGCCGGGGGGAACACCCGTTTGGACTTCAACTCGGACGGTGCGCTGGACGCCAATTACGTGGCCTCGGGCACGACCCTGGTGGGTTTTGACTCCCATGGTCTGGCGGCGCGTTCCACGGGCGGTCTTTTTGTCTGGGGGGACGTGGTTCTGAAGAATCGGGAGAATCAGTGGCGCAAGATCACGGTCACGCCGGCCGGGCAGGTGATCATGAAAAGAAGCACGGACGGCGCGACGTGGGACTAGGAGAACCGGAGATGCGAGGCGCGCGGCAAGGATTCACCATCATCGAAGTGCTCATCGCCATGGTCGTGCTGGTGCTGGCCCTTTTCTCCCTGTCGTCGCTGCAAACCTTTTCCATCGGCAGCAACACCTCGAGCCAGCGCATGACCATCGCCACGGTTCTGGCCCAGGACAAGCTCGAAGAGCTGAAGGCGTTGGACTGGGAAGACGCGCAACTGGCCGACACCGCGGCCAACTTCGTGGACACCAACGCCGACGGCATTCCGGACTACTTCGATTGGAACATGGCCGTGGATCACACCAACGCCGACGGCCCGGGCGGCGCGGCCAATCCGATCGACGCCAACGGCGACCATGTGGACGGGGGCGGGTACAGCCGCACCTGGAACGTGGCCGACCATGTGCCGGCGCGCAATCTGAAAACGGTCTCGGTTCGGGTGGGCTGGTCCTTCAAAGGCAGCCACTTCGTGGTCGTGGACTGCATCATCCCCAGGTAGAGGAGCCGGACATGCCAAGCCAACCCACGCGCCGCAAAGGCTTCACTCTGGTCGAGCTGCTGATCTCCTTGGCCCTGGCCTCCTTTCTCCTGGCCGGAGGGCTGTCCATCTTCACCTTTTCCAACCAGACCTACACCCTCGAAGGGGAGATCGTCGGCGCGCAGCAGACGGTCCGTTCGGCCATGCAGATCATGACCTATGAACTGCGCATGGCCGGATACGTGCCCTTGACCGCCCGGGACTCCCTGGGAAGCTACGAACAGCTCGAAGAGGCCACGGCCTCGGCCGTCACCTTTCTGGCCGACCCGAACTCGGACGGGACCCCGGAAAAGGTGCGCTACACCTTGAACGCGGGCACCCTCACCCGGGAAAGCACGGAATGGAACGGCTCCGAATACGCCGCCCAAACCGGCGTGGTGACCCTGGCCGAAAACATCACCGTGCTCAATTTCCTGTACACCTATGACGACGGAACCCAGGGTGTGCCCGCCTCGGCCATCGCCCGGAGCAAGGTGCGGGCCGTGATCGTCACCCTGGTTGGTCGGACCGCGCATGAGGACCCGAAGTACACGGCCTTTGATGGAACCCATTATCGCTACCGCACCCTCACCTCCAATATTCGGATGAGGAACATGGGGCTTTAGGCCGCCGGGGGAAAGGAACAGACAGATGAGGCATCCCCGCACAACGTCCGCTCAGCGCCAGGAGGGCTCGGTCCTGGTCATGGTCCTGATTTTGATGGCCATCATGAGCCTCATCGGGGTCACGGCCAGCATGACCTCGCGGTCGGAAATCGCCATCGGCTACAATACGAAAATCTCGAAGCAGGCCTTTTACGCGGCCGACAGCGGCATCGCCGTGGCCCCGGCCGTCCTGTCCGCGGTGATCGAACAGGGCTCGAACCCGTCCATCCCCAACATCACCCTGAACGCGGGCCTGACCAACGAAATCATGGGCTACGTCTATGAAGACGCCTCAGCGGATTCCATCTCCCCAAGAATCATCAACCCGGACGTGGTCCAGGCCATGAACCAGTCCGTGTACAACATGGACATCGACCGCGACCCCTCCGGACCCCGCTTCATGCCCGGCGGCGGCGTCCAGTTCGCCTCCGGCGCCGAGGGCGTGGGCACCGGCACCATGGGCGGCATCATGATCTTCTACGGTTTCGACGTGGCCGGCGTGATCACCAACACCCGGGCCAAATCCCACATCGACGGCTATTACCGCAAGGTCGTGGGCGTGGCCGGGCAATAGCGCGAGCGCAGCGTTGGAACGGGTCTTCCTCATCAAAAAATATAAACTCGTCGTCCCGGCGAAATACCCCTGCCGAGCCCCTTGGTCGCGACAGCCGCGTAGGCATGAAAAGAGACAAGGGGCCGTGCCCTGACGCGCCTGGACCCTGGCTTTCGCCAGGGTGACGGATTCACCCTCTCCTAGACGCGAAAGGTCATTTCGGCGCGGGCCGGAATCCAATCTTTTTCGCCACGCCGCCTGAAAACGCCTGGATTCCCGCCTTCGCGGGAATGACGGCAGGGCGCATGGACGCATGAAAGGAAACCGAGTCTCGCAAGGACATTTTCTGAATAAGCCGGAATCCAGGCGGCACGGCCGTCCGGCCTGTTCCCTCCCCGGCCTGACGCGGCTCGCATCCCACCATTCATCCCGCTCGCCCTCCGCCAAGGCGGAGGCAAGCCGCCTCAGCATTCATCACGATTCATCACGATTTATCATCCATCATTTTTTCCCCTTGCCTCCCCAAGGTCGATATCGTACCTTGCTCTCCATGGGGGGAGGCAGGAGGAACCATGGCCGCCAAGGGCATGACCCGGGATTACCTGATCCAGGTCCTGACCGCTAGCGGGCTGCTCACGGCCAAACAAGCCGAGCAGGCCCACAAGACCTTTCAGGTCCAGCGCCGCAAGCTGACCAAACACGTTCGGCCGGCCGGCGGGGAGAACGCCACCGGCGAGGTCACGGCCGTGGACGTGCTGGCCTCGTACGCCTTTCCCCTGACCGGACGGGAGGAATCGGTGCTGAGCGAGGACCTGATCATGCGGGCCGTGGCCGAGGATGTTAATCTGCCCTTCCGCAAGATCGACCCCCTGGACCTGGACCTCAACGTGGTCACCAAGACCCTGCCCCGCTCCTTTGCCCTCAAGCACCTGGTCGTGCCCATCGGCGTGGTGGGCGACACCCTCGAGGTGGCGGTGTACAACCCCTTTGACCGCGCCGTGCTGGAAGACATCCGCCGGGTCGCTCCCTACGCGCCCTCGCCGGTGCTGTCCACCAAGACGGACATCAAGAAGCTCATCGGCGAGTTCTACGGTTTCAAGACCTCGATCGCCGGGGCCGAGGGCCAGTTCGCCCGGCCGACCGTGGACCTGGGCAACCTTGAACAGTACGTGCGCCTGCGGTCCACCGAGGAAATCCAGGCCACGGACCAGCACATCAAGAACGCCGTGGACTACCTGATCGGCTACGCCTTCGAACAGCGGGCCAGCGACATCCACATCGAACCCAAGCGCGACGAAATCCTGATCCGGCTGCGCATCGACGGCGTGCTGCACACGGTTTACCGCCTGCCCAAGACCATTCACCCGGCCCTGGTCTCCCGCATCAAGACCATCTCCCGGCTGGACATCGCCGAAAAACGCCGGCCCCAGGACGGGCGCATCAAGATCGAACACCAGGCCCGGGAGGCGGAAATCCGCGTCTCGACCGTGCCCGTGGCCTTTGGCGAAAAAACGGTCCTCCGGATCCTGGACCCGGATATTCTCTTCCAGGACCTGGACGAACTGGGCCTCTCCCCCCAGGACCTCAAGCGCTACCAGGACTTCATCTCCAAGCCCCACGGCATCATCCTCGTCACCGGCCCCACGGGCAGCGGCAAGTCCACCACCCTTTACTCGACCCTGCGCCACATCGGCACCCCGGACAAGAACATCACCACCGTCGAAGACCCCATCGAAATGATCTTCGAGGACTTCAACCAGATCGCCGTTCAACCCCAGGTGGGCATCACCTTCGGCTCCATCCTGCGCAACATCCTGCGCCAGGACCCGGACATCATCATGATCGGCGAGATGCGGGACACGGAAACGGCCCGCCACGCCGTGCAGGCCGCCTTGACCGGCCACCTGGTCCTGTCCACCCTGCACACCAACGACGCGCCCTCGGCCGTGACCCGGCTGGTGGACCTGGGCATCGAACCCTTTTTGGTCACGTCCAGCCTCATCGGCGTGGGGGCCCAGCGGCTGCTGCGCCGCATCTGCATCCACTGCCGGGAGGATTTTTTCCTGAGCCCCGAGGAGGTCGAGTCTTTGGGGCTCAAGGTGAAGACCAACGGGCCGCTCAAGCTCCGGCGCGGGCGCGGCTGCGAGCATTGCCGCGGCACCGGCTACCTGGGCCGGGTGGCGGTTTTCGAGATCATGCCCTATTCCGAAAAGCTGAAGGAACTGACCCTGAACCGGGCCGAACTGTCGGCGCTCCGGGCCACGGCCCTGGCCGAGCACATGACCGCGCTGCGCGAAAACGCCCTGCGCCTGATGCTCGACGGGGTAACCACCTACGAGGAAGTGCTCTCGGTCACGACCGAAGACTGATCCGCGTGGCCGGCTGAGGGCCGGTCTTTCTCCATGCTATCCGAACTCACGGTTCGCAACTTCGCCCTGATCGATCGCCTGGACCTGGCCTTCGGGCCGGGCTTCAACGTGCTCACCGGCGAGACCGGGGCGGGCAAATCCATCCTGGTGGGCGCGGTCGGGCTCCTGTCCGGCGGCCGGGCGTCCAGCGATGTCATCCGCGACGGCAGCGACGAGGCCGAGGTCTCGGCCGTGTTCCGGCTTCAAGACCCGGGCGCGTTCGAGGCCCGGTTCGAGGAGTTCGGTCTGCCGGCCGGAGACGAGGTGCTGGTCCGGCGCGTCATCAGCCGCTCGGGCCGCAACCGCGTTTTTGTCAACGGCGCGCCGACCACCCTGGCCGTGCTCTCCCTCCTGGGCGAAACCCTGCTCAGCATCTCGGGCCAGCATGAGCACCAACAGCTTCTCGATCCCGACCACCAACTCCTGCTCCTGGACCGCTTCGGCGCCCTGATCCCGGACCGGCGGCGCATGGCCGAGGCCCACGGCCGTTGGGCCGATCTGACCGAGCGGCTGAAAACCCTGGAAAGGCGTGTCCGGACCGAGGAGGAAAAGGCCGAACTGGCCGAGTTCCAGATGAAGGAGATCGAGGCGGCCGGGTTGGCCCAGGGCGAGGACGAGGCCCTGGAACAGGAACGGACTCTGATCCGCAACGCGGCCCGCATCTTCGAAAGCGTGCAAGGCGGCCACGAACGGCTCTACGGGGCCTCCGGGTCGGTCACCGAGGTCCTGGACGCGATCCGCCGGGACCTGGAACAGGCCGCCGGCCTGGACGAACGGCTCAAAGCCCCGGCCGCGCAGATCGAAGAGGCCTACCACCAACTCGTGGACGCGGCCCGCACCCTGGAAGACCATTTGGACAAATTGACCTTCGACCCGGCCCGACAGGAGGAGATCGAGGAGCGGCTGGTTCTGCTTCAGCGCCTGAAAAAGAAATACGGCCCTTCGCTTGAAGAGGTCATGACCTTTGGGCAGCGCGCCGCCGAGGCCCTGGATGCCCTGGCCGACCTGAAACGCGAACGCGAACAAGCGGCCGTTCAAACCGCCCGGGCCGAAACCGAAGCCCGTAAACTCGCCGGGGAACTTACCAAGCGACGGGAGGAAGCGGCCGAGCGCTTGGCTGGGGCCGTGACCCAGGAGCTGCGGCCCCTGGGCATGCCGCATCTGAATTTCGAGGTGCGCTTCGCGCCCCGCTCCGAATCCGCCCCGCCCGGACCCACGGGCTGGGACGCGCTCGAATTCTGGGTCGCGCCCAACAAAGGCGAGGAACTCAAGCCCCTGGCCCGCATCGCCTCGGGCGGCGAGCTGAGCCGTACGCTGCTCGGCTTCAAGGTGCTCCTGGCCGGGCGGGAAGGCGTGCAGACCCTCATCTTCGACGAGGTGGACGCCGGCATCGGCGGCGGCGTGGCCGGCGTCATCGGCCGCAAGCTCAAGGACCTGTCCGCCTTTCACCAGGTGCTGTGCATCACCCATTTGCCCCAGATCGCGGCCTTCGCCGGCCGCCACCACCAAGTCTTCAAGGAGGTGCGCGGCGAACGGACCGTGACCGACATCCGGCCGCTCATGGAAAAGGAACGGGTCGAGGAAATCGCCCGCATGCTGGGCGGCCCGAATTTTTCGGCCCGGGCCCTGGACGCGGCCCAGGAAATGGTGGCCCGGGCCGATGAGACGGCAAAGACTTGAGGGAACCTTTTTTGAAAAAAGGTTCCCTCAAACTCCCTCCAAAAAATTTTCGCTTGCGCATCGACTCGCGCTCCGCGCGATTCGATGCGCGGGGATTTGTTTGCAGAAGCGACCGATTCCTTTACTTCGAGATTTCCTGACAAATGCAGGGGCACGGCATGCCGTGCCCCTGCATTTCTTTTCGCTCCAGAGGACTATCCTGGAACGAAAAGAAATCTGGATTCCGGCGAAAGCCGGAATCCAGGCGTTAGGGCTATCTATTTCGTTACCACAGAAAATGGTCCAGAGACTTACGAGGCGACACATCAAAATTTGTAGGGGCTGTTCGTGAACAGCCCTTACAAACCAAAACCCAAAACAACCGCGCGGGCCGGATGAAGCGAAGCATCATCCGGCCCGCGCTGCTTCTGTTTTTAGGAGGGGGTCTCAAGGGAACCCTTTTTGACCAAAAAGGGTTCCCCCAACCATCGGCTTTCCCCGCCCTTAATAAGTAATCATGAACCGGGTGAATTCGCCCGTGGGCGGTTCGTTCTCGATCTCGACCTCCCGGACCTGCGCGCTGGGCGGGCCTTTGTGGCACCAGCGGACGAGCTGTTCCACCGGGGCTTCCTCGCCCTCGGCAATGACTTCCACGGAACCGTTCTTGAGGTTCCGCACCGACCCGGTTACTCCCAGCCGCGTGGCCTCCTCCTGGGTGGCGTAGCGAAAGAAGACGCCTTGCACGCGTCCGGAGATCACGAGATGGACTCTAATCTCGGCCATGACTCACTCCTCGAGCAGTCTCAAAAATTCGTCTTCGTTAAGTATGGTCACGCCCAGGGTCTGGGCCTGCCGCAGCTTGGAACCCGGATTCTCGCCGGCCACCACGTAGTCGGTTTTGCGGCTGACGCTGCCGGACACGCGGCCGCCGGCCCGCTGCACCCGCGACGTGGCTTCCTCCCGGGTCATGGAGGCCAGGCCGCCGGTCAGGACCAGGGTGCGGCCGGCCAAGGCCCCGGCCTGCTGCGGCCGTTCCGGCGGAGCCGGCGCGATGCCCGCCTCGGGTCCGAGCAGCCGCCCGATCAGGCCCTGGTTGCGCTCGTTGGCCAGAAAAGTGACGATGCTCTGGGCTACCTTGGGACCGATCTCGTGGATGTCGGTCAGCTCTTCGAGCGGCGCGGCCATGAGGGCTTCGACGCTGTCGAATCGGTCGGCCAGGACCCGGGCCAGGTGGTCGCCCACATGGCGGATGCCCAGGCCGTAGATGAACCGCTCCAGCGTGGTCTGCTTGCTGTTTTCCAAGGCGGCCAGCAGGTTCCCGGCTGACTTTTCGGCCAGGCGCGGCAGGTCGGCCAGATCGGACAGGGTCAGCTTGTACAGGTCGGCCGGGTCTTTGACCAGGCCGCGGTCAACCAATAGATCGACGATCTTGGGACCCAGGCCGTCGATATCCAGGGCGTTCTTCGATCCGAAGTGGACCAGGTGCTCCTTGATCTGGGCCGGGCAGGCGGCGTTCACGCAGCGCAGGGCCACTTCCTCGGGAAGCCGCACCACGGGCGAGCCGCAGGCCGGGCAGGTGGTGGGCATCTTGAACGGTTTGGCATTAGCCGGCCGTTCTTCCTTTATCACATCGACCACCTCGGGGATCACGTCCCCGGCCCGCTGGATGTGCACGGCATCGTGTATATGCAGATCCTTGCGCTCGACCTCGTCCTGGTTGTGCAGCGTGGCCCGGCTGACCGTGACCCCGCCCACGCGCACCGGCTCCATAATGGCCACGGGCGTCAGTACCCCGGTCCGGCCGACCTGGACCTGGATGTCCAGAACGCGCGTCTTTTCCACCTCGGGCGCGAACTTGAGGGCCAGCGCCCAGCGCGGGCTGCGCGTGGTGGCGCTCAGCCGGTCCTGGAGAACCAGGTCATTGACCTTGATGACCAGGCCGTCCACTTCGTAGGGCAGCTCGTGCCGCCTCCCTTCCAGGTCGCGGTAAAACTTGAGGATGTCCTCGACGGTCGGGCAGACGGCCACGTCCGGGTTGGCCCGCAGCCCCCACAGCCGCAGCCGGGCCAGGAGGTCGAACTGCGTGACCACGCCCAGGGCCTCGGGCCGGGCCACGGCGTAGCAGAACATGGTCAGCGGCCGGGTGGCGGTCACGCGCGGGTCGAGCTGCCGGAGCGAGCCGGCGGCCGCGTTGCGCGGGTTGGCGAACGGGGCCAGGCCCCGCTCCTCCTGGCGTTCGTTCAGCCGGGCGAAATCCGCCAGCGGCAGATAGACCTCGCCCCGCACTTCAAGCCGCTCCGGCGCGCGCACGCCCCGCCGGTCGTTCAGTTTCAGCGGCACGTGCAGCAGAGTGCGGATGTTGGCCGTGACCTCCTCGCCCACGTAGCCGTTGCCCCGCGTGGCCGCCGAGACCAGACGGCCGGCCTCGTACACCAGGGCCACGGCCACCCCGTCGATCTTGGGTTCGGCCAGATAGACGATGGGGCCGTCCTGGTTCAGGAACCGCCGCACCCGGCGGTCGAAATCGACCACGTCGTCGTCGTTGAATCCGTTGTCCAGGCTGAGCATGGGCACGGCATGGGTCACGGGCCGGAATTTTTCTACCGGGGCGCCGCCCACGCGCTGGGTCGGGGAATCGGGCGTGACCAGTTCGGGGTGGGCGGCTTCGAGGTCCTTGAGTTCCTTGAAAAGCCGGTCGTACTCGGCGTCCGAGATTTCGGGCGCGTCCTGTTCGTAATAAAGCCGGTTGTGGCGCTCGATCTCATTGCGTAGCGCCTCGATCCGTTGTTTCGCCTCGGCCGGACCCAATGTCATGCCTGCATCCCCGGTCTCTTCTGAAATCGCCGGACCGCCTCGACCAGGCCGAAGCAGCCCGAAAGCATCATCTCGCCAAAGGGCGCGGCCATGTGGCCCAGCCCGCGGGCCTTGTCCCGCTGCGGCCCCGTGACCACCACCGCCTCGAACGGTCCCATCTCTTGGTAACCCTCCCGGTACACCACGCCGTGGCCGTGCTGGTCAAAGACCTCGTCGTGGCTAAGGCCGCCCTGCCTGAACCGGGCGATGTGATCGCTCAGGCGCTCGGGCGTGACCAGGCCGGTGTGGTGCTCGTACACGCCCCAGACCCGGTCGCCGCGCACCAAGGCGGCCACGGTGTGGCTGTTGCCCGCGTTCAGCACCACCAGGCCCTGCCCGGCGTGCTCGACGGCAAAGGCGTCCAGCAAGGCCCCGAGGATGGCCGCCGCGCCCGTGTCCATGAGAAAGGCGTCGGGCCAGGCCGCTTGGGCCGCGGCCATGCGGGTCAGGCGCTGGGGAACGCTGGTGTAAAGCAGGTCGTCGAGGTCGCCGCCGGCCTCCAGGAACTTGCGCCACTCGTCGAAGCGGGCCAGTCGGTTGCTGGAGCTCGGCGAAAACCCGTGATCCTGCAGGGCCACGGCCGCGGTCTTGGGCAGGGGCACGTCGAACAGGGCCAGGGCCATTTCCAGGGCCTCTACGTCCAGGTCGCCGAGTCTGACTTCGATTGCGTCCAGGCCGGGGGAAGCTTCCACGATCTCAAGGCCCATGTCGCGCACGCGGTCCAGGTTGTCGTGCAGGGTCAACGCCGGGTCGGACAGGCTGTACGCCTTGAGGCCGGCCTCGATGTGGCCCCAAATGGCGGACGAGACCGCGCCGCCGCCCATGACCCGGCCGGACAGGAACAGGGGTTTTTTCAGGTTCGTCGCCTCCCGGATACGCCCGGCCGCGATCCGGGTGGGCGAAGGCAGGATGAGTTTGACCGAGTTTTCGACGTTCCGCTCCGGGTCGAAGAGCAGCACGTCCTGGGTGCCGGCCCCGATGTCGATGGCCAGGATGGTCTCGTCGCTCATGCCATCACTTCCAGGATCGCGGCGGCCGCCTGCTCAAGGCCCGCGTCCAGCTCGGGAGAGGTAAAGCCCCGCCGGCGCTTGTCCGACCAGACCTCGTCCGAAACGACCATGAGGGCGGCGTAGGCCACTTCGCGGAACCGGGCCACGGTGAAGAGGGCCGAGGCTTCCATGTCCACGGCCAGGATGCCTTGTTCCGCGTAGGTTTTCACCTTTTCCTTGGTCTCGCGGAAAGGCGCGTCCGTGGTCCAGACCCGGCCGCGATGAAAGGTAAGCCCTCTGGATTCCAGCGACTGGGAGAGCCGCTCGGCCAGGCGCGGGTCCACGCCGGCCGGCCCGTCTTCCAAGGGATAGTGGCTTGATGTGCCTTCCTCGGAGAGCGCCGTCTCGGGCAGCACGATCCGGCCGATGTCCAGGTGGGGTTGCAGCGACCCGCACCAGCCCAGGCCGATCACGGTTTTCACGCCCACGAGTCTTAGATATTCCAGCACCATGGCGGCCTGCGGGGAGCCGAGCACCGGGCCGACCAAGAGGAGATCGGGCCAGGCCGTCACTTGCAGGCTGCCGAAGGGCGCGCCCAGGTCCTGGCCCTGGCCCCGCATTTCGCGCAGCAGGTCGAAATCCTTGCGGGTGAAGCCGATCAGGGCTTTTTCGGGCCGGGGAGGCTGTTCGGGTTTCTTTTCCTGTTCCGTCATGGGCGTCCTCGTTCTCTCTTATCAGAATATGATAAAGACTGGGCCAAGGGGAGGCAATACATTTTTCAGACTGTACTAAACTTCGGCTGTCGGCCGGACCAGGATGCGAGACGGAGACGTAGGGGCGATCACGCCTTCGGGCGCGACGTCGCCCTATTCCTGACGAAACCCCGGCGTTCGCGGGCGACGCATGCGTCGCCCCTACCGAAAACCAAAAATGCTTCGTACCCAGATGAGATGGTGTGAGCGCTCGACTTCCGGTCGAGCCTTGACAGGTGCGTCGTGAACCTGATAAGGCCTGGGGCCAATGCCGCTTGGCGGGTAAGGAGGAAAAATGGACACGCTCGATATCAAACGCCTGCTGCTGGCCCGCGTTTACGAGGCCCTGGAGCAAGAGATGGCCCAGCAGATGGACGCGGCCTGCACCGAAGGCTGCGCCTGGTGCTGCACCCAGGACGTCACCGTGACCAGCGCCGAGGCCTTGCTGGTTCTGGATTTTCTGCGGGAGGCCGGCCTGGAGGACCTGCTGGAGCGCCTGGGCGAGGCCGACCCGGCGCGTTTCAAGCCGACCTACACCTTGAACGCCTTTGCCCAGGCCTGTTTCGAGCGCCGCGACATCGAGGAAGAAGGACCGACCGGGGAACCCACGGCCTGCCTGTTTCTGGAGGACAACCGCTGCTTGGTCTATCCGGTGCGGCCCCTGGCCTGCCGGGCCTTTGTCTCGGCGGCCGCCTGCGGACCCGGTCTCCCGGCCGAGACGCCGCCGGCCATGGCGGTCCTGGCCGCGGTCTGCCAGCAGATCGTCGAACACCTGGACGCCGGCGGCCTATACGGCAACCTGGCCGATGTGCTCGGTTTCCTGAGCCAAGAGGGCCGGGCCGACCTCTATCGGCAAGCCCACCCCCTGACCGCTCCGCCGGAGCTGCTGGCCACCCAGGCCCTGCCCGGCTTTCTGATTCATCCCGAGGTCCGGGGGATCGTGCAGCCGTTCCTGGGCAAACTGTTTGGGGGCGACGTGGGCGGCGAGGCCTTTCATCAGCGTCTGGCCGCGCTCCGACACAAAGCGCCATAGCTTCGCATCCCTGTGTTGCTCCTCGGCTCGTCGCTGCAGCGTAGCAAATAGTACGCTTCACTCCTCGCCTTCGTCGCGCCTTGGTCTGCTTTGTTCTAACGCTCTGTGGGCCAAATCGCTTCACAGCGATAGGCAGAATCAAGCCCCTGGACAGCCCTGATCCCGGCGGTATACTAGGCCCATGAATGAAACCGGCCAGATAAAGAAGGATGGCCCCATGACGGTCAACACCGTTTTCCACGGCATCCTCGCGGACTGGGTCGGGGTCAAGACCGCCTCCTTTGACCTGCCGGCCCAAGCCACTTACGCCGACCTCTTACGCGGGATCGGGCGGCGCTACGGCGCGAACATGCCGCCCCAGCTTTGGGACCATGAAGGCCACATCTTCAATGGCCCGGTCCTGGCCGAGGCCTCGGGCAAGGTGGTGGAATCCAACGCCCACCGGCTCCAGGACGGCGACGAGGTCAAGCTGTATCTGATGATCGCCGGGGGGTAAAACCCCGCTTGCCTAAGGGCCGGGATGGCGTGAGGCGCTCGGCTGCTCGACAAGCGCACAGCACGCCGGTCGCCCCTGCTTTTTATGATGAACGTTTCTTGCCCTGCCCTGGCCGAATGTGCTATCACCTGAAAAAACCATCGTCCATACCGCTACGAGAGGTGCGTCATGCTGAAGAGAAGACCGCTGAAAATGACCGATTGGCAAGAGGACTACAAGCGCAAGCTGGTCTCCGTGGAGGAGGCGGCCCGCGCCGTGAAATCCGGGGACAATCTTTTCATCCCCAGCGCCTATTACGGCCAGGTCATCCGGGCCGTCGCCGCCCGCCACGAGGAACTCAAGGGCGTGGTCGTGGAATACCAGGCCCCGCAGTTCGATCCGGGCTGGTTCGCACCGGAACTCGAGGAGTCCTTCAAGATTATCACCCGCATCTTCCTGGGGCCCACGGGCCGGCCGCTCCATGACGAGGGCCGCATTCATTTCCTGCCCTACACCAACTCGACCTGGTTCAAGCTCTACCGGGACGACCGGCCGAACAAGCGGGAGATCGACGTGACCGTGATCGAGGTCTCCCCGCCGGACGAGCACGGCTTCATGACCTTCGGCCCGCACATCTGGGAGCGGCGGAACTTCGCCGACCGGGCCAAGATCGTCATCGCCGAGATCGACAATCACCTGATCCGATCCCATGGCGACACCCGGCTGCACGTCTCCCAGGTGGACTACATCGTGGACATCACGGCCGATCCCGTCACCGAGGAGGAGACGGCCGCGCTGCTGACCCGTTTCCCCGCCGAGCAGCACGCCTGGGTCCGCGGGGCCCTGACCATGGCCAACCCGGCCCGAATCCACGATCTCGTGCCCGTGCTGAACGAAGCCGACCAGGCCCGGCTGGAACTCCTGTTCGGCCTGGATCAGCCCGACGACGCGGCCAAGGCCATCGCCGAGAACCTGAAAACCGTGCTGCGCGACCGCGACACCGTGCAGGTGGGCATCGGCAAGCCTTCGAAATACATCTTCAACCTGGGCGCCTTCGACCATCTGAACGACCTGTCCATCTTCTCGGAAATGGCCTGCCCCGGCTTTGGCAACCTGATCCAACGCGGCATCGCCACCGGCAAGTACGCCAAGCTCCACCCGGGCAAGGCCGTGTTCGCCTCCCTGGACGGCATGAGCGGCGCGGAAATCCGCTGGGCCGACGACAACCCGCTCATCGAGCAGTACAGCTCGGACTACGTGGTCAACATCGCCAACATCGTCAAGAACGACAATGTCATCTCCATCAACAACGCGGTCCAGATCGACCTGACCGGCCAGATCACCTGCGAGACCCAGTTCGGCCCGAGGCTGCTCAATGGACCCGGCGGCCAGATCGAGTTCCACATCGGGGCCTTTTTCGCGCCCGGCGGCCGGGCCGTGACCCTGCTGCCCTCCACCTGGGCCAGCGGCGCCATCTCGAATATCGTCCCCTACCTGGAAAAAGGCTCCTTTGTCAGCATCCCGCGCGCCTACGCCGACCACGTGGTCACCGAGTACGGCGTGGCCGTCCTGGCCGGCAAGACCCACCGCGAACGGGCCGAGGCCCTGATTGCCGTGGCCCACCCGGACCACCGGGCCGAGTTGAGAAAAGCGGCCCAGGAGATCATTTGAGGCTGTAGGGGCACGGCATGCCGTGCCCCTACAATGGCAAGATGAACGCGGCGTCTTGAAGGGCAAAAAAGACCGAACGGTCGCCCTTTCCCTTTCGTCCTATCCGTTCGCCATCCGACGAAAAACCGATCCGACCCATTGAAAAACGAAATCGGCCCGACTATTTTTAAAAGAAAGCCGGAATCCATTTGAAATCAGGAGGGCCACGATGAGCAAGACCGAAAATAATCTGAAAGAGGCGTTCGCCGGAGAATCCCAGGCCAACCGGACCTACCTGGCCTTTGCCAAGCAGGCGGACAGGGAAGGCTACAAGCAGGCGGCCAAGCTTTTCCGGGCCGCGGCCGAGGCCGAGACCGTGCACGCCCACGCCCATCTCAGGGCGCTGGGCACGGTGGGCAAGACCGCCGAGAACCTGAAGGCGGCCGTGGCCGGCGAGACGCATGAATTCAAGAATATGTACCCGGGCATGATCGAGGACGCCAAGGCCGAGGGCAAGAGGGCGGCCGAGCAGAGCTTCACCTACGCCAACGCCGTGGAAAAAATCCACGCCGCGCTCTACCAGAAGGCCCTGGACAACCTGGACAGCCTGCCCGAGGTGGACCTGTGGGTTTGCTCGGTCTGCGGCAACACGGTCGAGGGCGAGCCGCCGGACGAATGCCCCATCTGCCGGGCCAAGAAAAAGGCCTTCTTCAAGGTCGATTAATTCCGCCGGGCAGGCACGGGATCTGCCCTGAAATCGCCGCGGGACCCGCGCACATGAGGGGCACGTCCGCCCAAGCGCGCCCGGCCGGCCGACAATAATCAACAAAAGAAAAGGGGCCGAACTTCGGCCCCTTTCTTGTTAATAGAATTCCCGGTGAATCATGGACATGGATCCGGAGGATAGACCCAGGTGCTTAGCGCGTGGGTGGACTGCACGTACGTCAGCGTGAAATTCTGCGGCACGGTGACCGTGTCCTGGCTGTAGATGGCCCCGACGCCAAAGAAATTCTGCAAAATATTGATGGCGCCCAGGCTGTAGATCGTGCCGAACCAGACCCCGCCTTGGGTCATGGACCAGGCCCCGTGCAGCTCCAGATACACCCGGGCCGCGTCGTCCGGATCGATGTTGGCCGACAGGGGATTGGAAACGGCGTAGTAGTTGACCCCGTCCGTGCTAACCCTGACCAGAAAATTCTGATTGGTTGTCACATTGCCAAGTACGAAAATATTCAGCAGACAGCCCGCCCCCCCGGACAGGTTGAGGTTGATCTTCCCGTTGTTATTGACCGTGATTTGGTTGAAGGTATAGGTGCCGCAGCTCAGGGTCAACGTGCGGTTGTTGTTGATCGTCAGGTCCTGATAGGTCCCTGGCGCCAGGCTCTGGTCGGCGTTGACGGTTACGTTCGCGCCGCCCGGCGTGATCGTGGCCAGACAGGGGAACTTGACCGTGGGCACGCAGGCGATCGGCGCGGTGGGCGCGGGCGGTCCGTTGTTGGGATATTGATTGCCGTCGATGGTGGCGGCTCCCAGCAGGGTGATCGTACCGGCCGCGTAAACGCTCCCGGCCACATGGCCCGCTCCGGGCGCCTGGTCCACGACCACGTTGCCTCCCGAATGCACGTCGCCCTGGGCCTCGCCCTCGACCGTCACGTCTCCGTCGGCGTAAATGTTGCCCTCGACCGTGCCCTGATTGTCCACGAGCACGTTGCCTCCGCTGTGGACCTCGCCGGTGGCCGTGCCGTCAACCGTGACGTCGCCGCAGGCCAGGATGTGACCCACGGTGGTGCCGTGGTCGATGGTCACCGTGCCGCCGCTCTGGATGTCGCCGTAGGTGCTGGTGTGGTCCGCGTTGACCGAGGTGTTGCTGCCGATGGGCGCGTTGGTGTTGGCCCCCTGCCCGAAGGTCAGGCCAAGACCGCCGAAGACCATGAACTCCTCCAGCAGCTCATGGGGTTCCGGGCTGGACGGCTGGCAGCAGGGTTGGTCCCGGATGGCCTTGACGTAAAGGTCGTCGGCGTTGTCCGCGGTCTTGTCCGGCCCCAGGCTGCGGAATTGACCCGGCAAGCCGGGAATCCATTCGTAGCGTTCAAGCCAGGGGTCATACCCGTAGGCCACCGCGCCCAGGGCAAAGACGGTGATCATGTTTTCCACCACCGGCGAATACCCGGTGTCGCTCACCGGGTAGCCCTGGCAGACATAGGAGCATAGCTTCTTGGCCAGGGAGTGCAGGGTCTCGGTGGCGATCTCGTATGCCTCGGCCTGCACGTCCACGGGCAGGGCCACGTCGTCGGTCGTGGTGGTGAACTGGGTGGGGTTGCCCGCGGTGAGCGTGTAATTGAAGGTCTGGTCCGTGCCCCGGCTGATCAGCACCCCGGCCGCCAACGGCCCCCCTTCCACCCGCACCCCCCGGATGTTCGTCCGCGTCGTGCCCGTGGTGTCGTCGGTCAGCCGGAAGTAATACAACGGCTGGCCCCAGGCGTCCTGGCCGTAAGACGGCTTCAGGTTCAAGGCGGCCGTGGGCACTTCGTTTCCGCCCGCTCCGGACGGGTCCGGCAGGTCGTAATGGCCCCGGTAATACTTCTTCATGGCCTCCCGGACAACCTGCATGTTGGCGATGGTCCGGCGCTCGGCCGAGATGGTCTTGATCTTGGCCGCGAAGAAAACGGCTCCGACCGAGGCCGCGGCGATGACCACGAAGATGAGCACGATGAAGAGCAGACTGAAGCCCTGTTCGCGCTTGCCAAATGACTTACCGATGATCACGGCTGGTCTCCCTAGGGGTGGCGGTCCGGCCTTGGTTCGATGCGCGTCCGTACGGCTTCGACGTTCGGGCCTTGGACCGTCAAGCTCCTGTTATTTAAGGCTACGTTGGTCTTATCATATCAGGAAATCAGGCCTTTCACAAGTTGCAAACCCGCGTTCGATCCAGCCGGCGCTTGGGCGTGGAAGTCCACCCCGATGGGGTGGAACATGGCGGTTTCGGCTCCCTGGCGGGAACCATGAAAAGAAAAAGGGGCCGGACCTGGCCCCTTTTTCCTCGACTTTCGCGCCGGGCGATCCCACGCGCCCGGCGGTCCTGGTTTTAGGCCCTAGTCGAACTCATGGTAAAGCACGTCGATCTGCGCCGCGCTCAAGGCGTCCGTATAGATGCGGAATTCGTCGATGTCGCCGTTGAATGACCATTGGGAGAAGAGGAACATGGTAATGGGCCCCCGGATGCCGATGAAATACACATAGGCCCCGAGTTGGGAGACTTGATTGTCCGGCATATCCGCCGGGCTGGGACCGACCACGGCCACGCCGTCGAGATAATAGGTCACCTCGGGAACCGTCTGATCATAGACGGCGGCCAGGTGATGCCATGTGGCGCCGGTGGTGACCGGACCGTCGGAATAGACACCGCCGCCGCTGTAGCCGCTGCTGACGGCATAGTTGCCGCCGGTCTGCCCGAACATGCGTTCGTACTGGGCCGTGGCGTTCGTGTCCGTTGAAAAGACGATACGCGTCCCGTTGGTCACGGCTGATCGAACCCAGACCGAAACGGTCAGCTTGGGATAGGTGCTCGGCCGGATGTCTTGATATACCCTTAAGCCCGCGTTCAGGACCGGACTGACGGAAATATAGCCGCCGCCGTCCGCGCCGCCGCTGGCGTGGGTGGAAACGCCCAAAACCGGGGATAAGTCAACAAGGCCCCATGCGGACGCGCCGCCCGCGGAAGGCAAAACGCCCAGGAAGATCCCGAAAATGCTGACCACGTCCTCGGCGTCGAAATCGAATCCACTGACAGGATCGGGCAGGGTCGTGGGGGAAATGCAAACACAGTCATTAACCGTATCTAGCGGCGGACCATAGATGTCGTCCGTCGTGGCGTCGGAACCGTCCGGTCCATAGGAGTAAAAGTAGTTGCCCGGCGGGTCCACCAGTTGATAGTCATGCCCCCAGGAGTCCCTACGATATGTGTCGTTTAACGAGTAGATCGTTATCAGGTCACCCAGGGGGGTGCCACAAAGGTTGGCTTTGATAAAGGCGCAGCTTTTCTGGGACAGCACGGTCAGCTCGGCCACGGTGATCTCAATGGCCTCGGCCTGCACGTTGATCGGCAGCAGAACGTCGTCCCCGTTCCGGGCGATCGCGCCGCCGCCCAGGACGCTGTCGATCTCTTGATCCGAACCCGCGCTCAGGATATACCCGGCCGCCGGTTGGCCGTCCACGGTCACGCCGGTGATGTTCGGGAACCCACCGACGTCCGGGGCTTTGTAATATTCGAACTGCTTTCCCCAGACGTCGTAGCGGTAATTTTGAGGCAGATTCAGGTCGGCCGTGGGCGTATCGCCGGGCGAAGACCCGGGCAGTCCCGTATCCGGATGTCCGCGATAGTATTTCCTGGACGCCGCCTGGATGGCGAGCATGCGCTGCATCGTTTGACGCTCCAAGGCGATGGACTTGATCTTGGCCGCGAAAAAGACGGCCCCGACCGCGGCCGCGGCCACGACCACGAAGATGAGCACGATGAGCAGCAGGCTGAAGCCTTTTTCCCGGGGCGGATGTCGCATGTCCGGCTCCTTAAGAGGTTTCGCGGGAAGAAACGGGGAAGGCCGCCCGTCCGGGTCGGGTCACCGCGATGGCGCGCCAAGCCCCACATGCCGACCCAGACCGCATTTCAGAATCTCGTCCAACCTGGATTCGATGAGTTGCAACTCCTCGGGCGGAATGGTCTTCAATTTTTCCTGAATCTGTTTCCTCATGGCTTCCCGTTGTTCCGGGGAAACCCCGGCCGAAAAGGCGTCGCCGGCCCGGCCGGCCTTTTGCCGCGCGTCAAGGGAAGCCTCGGAAAAAGTGAGGGCGATCGCTTCCTGAATGCGGCCCAGAATATAGAAAAATCGTTCGGGCGAAAGGCGAAGCCGCGCGTGGAGGTCGTTTCCCAGTTGTTTTTTATCGAGTTTTTGATTGTTGGCCAGGTGTTGGTGGAGGACCGTTTGCCATTTGACGAACTCGGGGACATCGAGGAGAAATCGATCGAGTTCCTGGGCGGTGAAGGGTCGGGGCGTTTGACTTGTCGGGGCCGTCGCAAGGTCGGTGGCGGCCGGGAAGATGAGCAAGGAAACGATGCCGACAATGAAAAATTGTTTTGAAAAACGCTTCATGATCGTCTTGGTGCGAGATGGATGGTACTGAAGTCGCAAGGAATAAGAGCCAACACCTCCGGCGTGTCCGCTTTGCCAACGATTTTATCGAAGAGGAACCGCGACCCTCCTGGCTTGACTTGTTATCGTTGACATATCGTTACCTTAAAAAAGACGGTTTTACAAGCACTAAAACGACGCCCGCCACGGTGCTGAGGCCGGGCGGGCGTCGGCGGGATGGAGACGGAGGGGGGCTGGGAAAGGGGCCTCGCGTCACTCCCGCAATTCGCGTGGGGTGAGGGTGCGCGTGATGTCGATCTCCCGGAGCAACGGCTCCTCCCGGTTCTGCGCTTCGTATCTGACCACGGCCGCGCAGGGCGTGGTGAGATCGATGAAGCGGATAACCCGCTTGCTCCTCACCGTGACCTGGGTGGCGTTGTTCACGCGGAACACCCCGGACTTGGTGCGCACGAAGTCCACTCCCCGTTCAAGAATAATGACCTGCTTGGCGATCAAACGGACCTCGGCGGCCTGGGCCTTGCCCGGAACCCCCAAGCCCTGGACCAGGCCGACAACCGCCAGCAGGGCGAAAACTATCAGAATGCGTCGCATGCAACACCTCCGCTTTACCGCTTGGTCATCAATCATCAATCACATACCAATCACGATTTCCCATATAGTTGCCTATCGTTCGCGCCACCAGATCAGGCCGGATTTGATCTTGAGGGCCGGGTTGATCTGCACGTCCTGGACCACGCCCGTGGACTGCTGCACGTAGCCCTGAGCGCCTTCCTCCATGCCGATGTGCAGGCCGATGCTCGACCCCATGCCCACGCCCAGCGAGGTTTTTCTAAGGACCTTGGTCTTGCCGCCCACCACTTCCGAGCCGCCGACAAAGACCTCCTCGGTGTAGGCGGTGCCGGTCGTGAAATAGAGGCCGAGCAGGTTGGAGTTTCCGCCGAAGCCGCAGGGGTCGGGGTTGGGGATGAAGGTCGGGTCCAGGACGATGCCGCCCAGCACCCTGGGGTCGGTCAGAATCCGCTCGCCGTTGATCAGGTCGAGCCGCCAGCCGTCCAGCGAGTTCATGGTGGTGAGGAGCTGGGTCCAGGTAGTGACGCCGCCCAGACCGGACACGGACCCGTCGGTGTAAATGTCAACGCCGCTTACATCCAAGAGATCGCCTTGGGCGATCACGTGCCCCAGGGCCGCGTCCTTGCCGGCCACGGCCGCGCCCACGTAATACATCGAGGAGTTATAGAAGGGATCCTTCACGCCGTACATGTACTGGGTGGTCAGATCGGCCCGGTCCGCGTCGCTGTAATACCGGCCCGTACCGAAGAAGACCCAGAAGTTGTTCCGCTCGTCGATGGAGGCGGCCGGCGCGGCGGTGATGGGGCCCTCGGATTCGAACATGACGGAGAACTGCCAGTTGGCCGGGTCGGGGTCGTACACCCACAGGTTGGGGTTGGGGCTCGTGTCGTCCAGGATCGGCACCAGGAAACGGTACATCTTGCCCTTCCAGTTCGAGCCCACGGCGTAGGTTTCGCCGATGTAGCCCACGTCCACGTTGTAGTTCAGGCCCACGTCCACGGTGATGGGCGAGCCCATGAAGGCCCCGCTCTCCGCGGCCTGGTAATTCCGAAGCACCTCCCCGGTAAGCAAATTCACCACGTAAACCCGCGCCTGGTGGGTGCTGGTACCGTCATAGTTCGTGGGCCCGGAACCCAGAATGCCGTACCACTGGGTGCCCACCTTGGCCACGGTCGGCGTGCCCGTGGTCAGGCCCAGATCGGTCATGGAGTAGTTCGCCGCCAAGCTCGGATTGTAGGACCGTTCCCAAAGCAGGATCGGATTGTGCGGATCGGTGACGTCCATGGCGAAATAGGACGGGTAGAACGTGCGCCAGTAGGCGCCGGTCATGTCGTTGACGTCGATGGTTTTGCCGCCCAGGTTCAGGCCGCCCAGGAGAACCGTTCCCCAACCGTCGGGATGGTTGATGCCGTTGGCGTCCACGCCGGGCGTGAAAATCTTGGCGTCCACGATGCGGGGTTTGAGGTCCACGTAATAGACATGGGTGTAGTCGGGGTCGGCCAGCCATTTGAGATGGGGCAGCAGGGCCTGGGGGATAAAGGACCAGAGTTCGTCGCCGAAATCTTCCGTGGTGGTGGCGTCCCGGGTCAGGTAGGCCTCCTCGACCACGGTCGCGGTATTCGGGTTGTCGCCGCTACGGAAGCTGCCCAGGAGGATGGCGTGGAGCATGCCGTCGTTGCCGCCGATGTAAATGACGGACTCCCGGTTCTTGTAGGCGTCGTAATAGGTCTGGTAGGTGATGTCGCCGTAGATCAGGCCGTAGTTGTCCAGGGGTTTGCCGATGGTGACCGGGGTCGAATGGACGATGTCGCCCAGCTTCCAGATGTTGCCGCCGATGTTGTGGGCCCGGAGATTGGCGTTGCCCACGTAGCCGGCGGCGTCGCCACGGATGTACTTGATCAGGTTGGTGGCCCGTTCGAGATTCGTGGAGGCCGGACCCAGGAAGGTCTGGGCGCTGATGCCCAGGTAGTCTCCCAAGATGCCCGCGTTGCCGGTGTCGAAGAAAATGTACTCCCCGGCGTCCACGATGCCGTTGTTGTTCACGTCGGTGAAGGTCTTGATCACCCGCGTCGCAGACAACCGGGTGGCCAATTTCCCCCCGGCCTCCCAGATGGGCTTCAGATCGTCAATGACGTGATCGGTGTAAATGAAATCCTCGCCCGCGTCTTGAACGCCGTTGCCGTTGGCGTCGCTAAAGGCCTTGTTGCCGTTGGCGTCCAGATCGAAGCGGTAGAACCGGGCCTCCCCGCTGCCTTCGTCGAAGAAGAACTCGACGATCTTGTCGGTTTGGGAGTTGAGTCCCGGTTCGAGGCCCGGCGCGCCGTCCGTGTCCTCCCGCAGCCGGCCCAGGCTGTCCACCCACAGGGTGTGCAGATAGCCGACCCAACGCACGTCCTCGACACCGGTGGACACGGCCGGTTTGAAGTAGGCCTGGGCCAGGGTGCCCTCGCCCTCGGCGGAGGTAGCCAGGACCGAAACGGCCGTACCCGAGGAGGCCCGTTTGAGGATGGCCGTGATGGCCGCCAGAAGCTGACGCTCCAGGGCGTACCCGTCGGTGGCCTCGAAGTATGTGTCCGGCACCCCGTCGCCGTTGATGTCCCATTCCTGTTGGAGGTCGGGACGGTTGTTGCCGTTGATGTCCTCGAACCCGCCGTTCCGGGCTGCGTCCTTGAGCAGCTTGCGGGCGTTCTCGTCGCTGCCGAAGGCGTAGATGGCGTACAATAAAAGGTTCTGCACCCCGTCCAAGTCCACGGGCCGCAGGTCGTTGACTCGGGCGTACAGGGCCACGTCGTCCAAATAATCGGTGCCGCCGTCCGGGTAGTCGCAGTTCGAAGTGGTGGACTCGTTGCACAAGGTGTTGTCCTCGCCGTCGGTGTCATAGTCTTTCAAGGCGGCCGGAATCTTGCTGTCCTTGGTCGAGGCGCCGTCGGTCAGCAGGATGACGAAACTCTTGGCGCATTCCACCACGTTCCCCTGGTCGTAATAGGGATCGCGCGTGGAATTGAAGGGGCCGGCGGCGCCGTTGGCATAACCCAGACCTGCTTGCGGGGCCTCCTGTTTGAAATATTGCGTGGCTACATAGTAGGCCTCGGCCAGGGGGGTCCAGGTGTCGGCCCCGGTGTTCTGCAGGTCGGTGATGAGCGTGGTCATGTTCGTGCCGATGATGTTGGCCACCCGGCCGCCTTCCTGGTTGGTGCCCGAGCCGTCGTAGAACCACATGTTGCCCCACCTGGCCCGGTCGCCCACTTTTTGCAGCACGCCGGCCAGGTTGCCGTCCAGGAAATCCTCGGGCTCGATGTTGACGTCCTTTTGAATGCGGATGTTATAGTTGGCCTGCAAGGTCCCGGAAGAGTTGTAAACCTTGATGTACCCCCCCTCCATGCGGTAGCGGTAGTTTCCGCTGTAAGGCGATACGCCGGTGCCGTTGAACCACTTGTCAAAGACCCGGTTGCTCTGGTTGGGCGTCTCGCCGTAGTTGACCTGGTTGCCGCCGCCGGTCCGGGCCGTGGCCAGGCCGCCCATGAGCACCTTGCGCAGGATGTCGATCCGCCGCATGCACAGCCAGTTCAGCCAGTTGCCGCTCCAGGACCCGGCCGGATCGATGTTGAATTGGTTGCTGACGTAGGAATACATTTGATAGGGGCTGAAATACCCGTAATAGATCGTGTTCGGGCAGTCTTCCTCGATCTCGACAACCAATGTCGGTGCCGCGAAACCGCTGTCATAGGCGTTGGCCACCCGGGTGCCGCTGCCCTGGAACTGGAAGGCCATGGCGTTACCGCTCTGCCAACCGCCCCGGTTGACGATGGCCTGGACAATATCCGTCAGATCGGGCGTGGTGTAATAGAAGCCGGCCGTCCAGGCGGGAATGCCGTTCCAGGCCACCGAGGCCGTGCTCGGTCGGCTGGAGATGTCGGAAGCGGTCGTGGTGAACGTGGCGGTGTTGTCCTCGGCCACGCCGGTGATGCTCAAGGAAGAGACGCTGGCTTGGGAACTGTAGGCTCGAAATTGTATGTAGGCTGACTTGATGACCGTGTTTTTGGGGATGTCCACGTTTTGAAACCGAACACCGATCATGGTGTTGTGGGTGCTGTACACCCCGAGGTACGCGTCGGAATAACCCAGCATCACCTGGTTCGTGTCCAGCCATTCCTCGGCGTCGTCCGAGGACTGCACCACGGAATAGGTGCGTTGGCCGCACCCGAACCCGGGACCGGTGTAGGGCGCGTCCGGCACCGCCTGATAATCCCCGACATAGGTGCCGTAGGCGTTGAAGTTCATGCTCCCCGAGTTATCCAGAATGATCATGATGTTCGGTGTGACGCTGGCGGTCAGAAACACCGGATAGGCGGTGTAATCGCTCATGGACTGTTCCGACCAGGCCGGGGCCGCGCCAAGAAACACCAATCCCAGAATGACCGCCGCCAGGCTGATACTTTTCCGCCTACTCATGTGTTCCTCCTTACACCCCGACCGGCTCCCTGGCCTCTGGCCTTCCGGGCGCATCGGTCTGCTGATTCCATTTGGATCAAGTTTCGTGCCAAGGAGACCGGGAGGGAGAAACGGATGCAACTGCTTGATATAAAAAGTTATTTTTTATAAGGCCGGCGGCGAGAACCCGGGCCGCAGCCCAACCTTTATAAAAACTTTTTCTAGACCTTAAACCTTTTTACACGGCCCGCGTTCGCCCATCAGCCGTCAGGCGCCTCGGGCAAAAAGACCCGGAACAGGCTGCCCCGCCCCTCCCGGCTCTCGACCTCGATGCGGCCGTGAAAGGCGGCGATAATGGACCGGCTGACGCTCAGCCCCAAACCCGTGCCCTTCCCCGGCTCCTTCAGGGTAAAAAACGGATCGAAAATCTTGCCCAGGTCCTCCCCTGAAATCCCGACCCCGGTGTCCCTTACCCAGACCACGACCTCGCCCGGCCCGCCCCGGCCCGTGCCCACGGTCAGGGCTCCGCCCTGGGGCATGGCCTGGCCCGCGTTGGTCAGCAGGTTGAGCAACACCTGGGTCAAACGGTTGGCCTCGGCCAGGGCCGTGGGGCGGTCGGGGGCGAGTTCGGTGACGATGGTCAGGTCCTTGTACCACTTCTGGACTTCGGCCAAAGCCAAACTGCTTGTGACCAGGGCGTTCAAATCCACGGGCCCGGTTTCGGCCCGGGCCGGCCGGGCGAAGTCGAGCAGGGAGCGGATGATGGTGTCCATGCGCTCGACCTCGGCCTGAACGCGGGCCAGGTAGTCGGCCCGGTGCCGGTCCGCCAGATTAGACCGGTTCAAAAGATGGACGAAACCCAGAATGGCGCCCAGGGGATTGCCCAGCTCGTGGGCCAAGCCCGCGGCCAGCCGCCCCACCGAGGCCATCTTCTCGGACTGGATCAAGCTGTCCTGGGTCTCCTTGAGGGATCGCAGGTTTTCTTCGAGTTCCAGCCGGCTGCGGGTCAGCCGCTCGGCCATGCTCTCGAAGGCCAGCTCCAGTTCGCCGATCTCCCCGCCCCCGCTCACCGGCTCGACCCCCGGCCGATACTCCCCGGCGGCCAGGGCCTTGACCCGGCCCAACACCCGGGTCAGGGGCTTGACGAACCGCTGTTGGAGCACATAGGTCCCGAAAAGGACCATCACCAGGGTGTCCAGCAGGAGATAGAGCAGGATGAGCCGCCGAATACGCCGCCAGGAGGCGTGGACCGGCGAAAGCCGGGAGGAAAGACCGACCACGCCGATGACCTTGCGGCCGCTCAGCACCGGAACGGCCAAGCCCACGTCCGGGTCGGCGCCGAAGAAAAAGAAGCTCGAATCCGAGGTGTAGGTGCCGACCCGCCCGCTGATGAGGGCCTGGCCCAAATCGGTTCGACTGGGCCGGCCGGTCCAGGTCCACGGGGGGGAAACGGCCAGGGTGCGGCCTTGAGGGGAGAGGACCACGATCCCCTCGAACCCGGAGGCGGACAGGCGGTCAACGCTCCGCTGCAAAAGCGCCGGGTCCGGATCGGTCTTGAGCAGCTCGCCCACGGCCTGGGCCAGGTTGAGGCCGCTTTCCATCTTCAGGGCGATCATGGCCTGTTGGGAATGCTTGAAAACGACCAGACCCATCAACCCGGCGGCCGCGGCCACCAGCAAGGCCAGGCTGACCACGATCTCGACCCGAAGTCCGAGCTGCCTCAGTTTCATCAGGGTCCAGCCGCCCCCTCCCTCACGCCCGTCCTAAGAGAGGTACCACTTCAGAATCGCCTCGCCGAAAAAGAGATAGATCAACGCGGCCAGACTGAGGAACGGCCCGAAAGGCACCTGCATCCGGGTCTCCAGACGCCCGCCCTTGGCCGCTTGAAGCAGGGCCGCGACGAGACCGAAAACCGAACCGAACATGAGCGTGAACAGCACCGCCCGCCAGCCCAGAAAGGCGCCGATCATGGACATGAGCGTGAAATCCCCGCCCCCGATCCCGGCCTCCTTGCGCACCACGAAATACAGATTGAAAATCAGCCAGACCAGACCCCCGCCCAAAAACAGGCCCAGCACCGAGCCGATCAGGGACAGCAGCCGGAGATTGTAGATCCCCCAATCCATCAGGATCGAGCCGAGCCAGGGGCCGAGGAGAAGATAGAAGTTGGGCAGCCCGAGCGCGGCCAGAAGGCCGATGGCGATGCCCGGCAGGGTCAACCGGTCCGGGATGATCATCTCGTCCAGGTCGATGAAGGTGATGGCCAGCAGGGTCAGGGTGAAATAAAGCCAGACCAGGGTCCGCAGCGTCAGGCCGAACTTGATGTACACGGCCATGGCCAGCAGCCCGGCGATCAATTCCACGATGAAGTACCGCGGCGAGATGCGGACATGGCAGTACCGGCAGCGGGCCCGCAGCCAGAGATAGCTCAGCAGGGGGATATTGTCGTACCAGGAGATGGGGTGGCCGCAGGCGGGGCAGTGGGAGCCGGGCCGGACAATGGACTCTTGCCGGGGCACGCGGTAGATAATGACGTTCAGGAAACTGCCCAGGCAACAGCCGATGATAAACGCGTAAATCTCAAACTCCCAAGGTAACAAGTCCGCCTCCGCCGCGCTTTCGGAACCGTTGACAGTCCAAGCCCCGAATGCTAACCTAGTATCAGTAAATTATGAAAACCTCATATTTCCGTCTTTGCGAGGAGCCACGCCTTGGTCCGCCGCGGGCGGACAAAGGCGGGCGACGAAGCCATCTCCATGAGATTGCTACGCTTGGCTCGCAATGACGACTCTTTTTCATGTGACGCGGCATCGTGCAACCCGACACCGGTTTTTTCCGTTGAAAAGAGTAGTGACGTGATTCTCAAGATCAATCCTCAAAATCCCCAACCCCGCTTGATCAGCAAGGTGGCCGACGTCTTGCGGGAGGGGGGCGTCATCGCTTATCCCACCGACACCCAGTACGGTATCGGCTGCGACCTCTATCAGAAAAAGGCCATCGAACGGCTCATCCGACTGAAGAAACGAAGCCCCCACAAACCCCTCAGCTTCATCTGCTCCGATCTCAAGGACATCAGCCAGTACGCCAAGGTCTCGAACTACGCCTACCGGACCATGCGCCGGCTGCTGCCCGGACCGTACACCTTTATTCTGGCCTGCACCCAACTCGTCCCCAAAATCGTTCTCTCCCGCCGCAGCGAGGCTGGTATCCGCGTGCCCAACAATAAAATCTGCCTTAGCCTGGTGGCGGACCTGGGCCATCCGATCGTCAATACCACGGCCGCCCTGGAAGGCGACGTGGCCCTGACCAGCCCCGAGGAGATCGAGGCCGCCTTCAAGGGCCTCGTCGAACTGGTCATCGACCAGGGCGAGCCCCCGCCCGGCGTGCCCTCGACCGTGGTCTCGCTGCTGGAGGATGTGCCGGAAGTCATTCGGGAGGGACTGGGGGACGTCAATCTGCTCTGATCCCTTCCTGGAAAAACCGCGCACCGGTTGGTGACCGCCCCCCATGAAAAAGGGATGAGCCGAGAACGCGCCACGAAACGGCCACGATCCGGCGACCGCTTCCCATGGAACAAGGATTACTCCCGCTCCAGACGGGCCCGGAAGGGCGCGCCCGCCTTGAACAGCACCGCGCTCCGCTCCTTGAGTTCGACCCGCTCGCCCGTGCCCGGATTCCGCGCCTGACGGGCTCCGTATCGCCTCACCCGGAAGGCGCCGAATCCCCGAAGCTCGATGCCCTCCCCCCGGGCCAGGGCCTGGGCCATGGTCTCGAAAACCAGGCGGGCCATCCGGTCCACGTCCTCGGCTCCCAGTTCCGGATGCCGGCGGGCCAACTCGGCGATCAATTCGCTTTTGACCATGCTGTCCTCCCTGCCCGCGCCGAACGCGCGGTTTACAAGCCCGGGGCGTAGAGATACTGAATCCTCAGGGGGTGAGCCAACCAATCGGTCATCTGCCGGGCCTGGTTGCGGCCGAGGAGCAGGTCCCACATGTTGAAGCGCGTCCTGCGGGGATAAATCAGATTCGGACGCCCCTTGATTCCGGCCAGTTCAGCGGCCAGGGCCACGGCATCCTCGAAATTGCCCAACTCGTCCACCAACCCCAACCGCCACGCTTCCTGTCCGGTGAACACCCGGCCGTCGGCCAGGGCGGCCACCTTTTCGACCGGCAGTCCTCTACCCTGGGCCACGGCCTGGACGAACTGCTCGTGCATGTCCTGGACCAGCTTTTGCAAAATCTCCTTTTCCCGGTCGGTCATGGGCCGCGTGGGGGAGCCGATGTCCTTGAACTCTCCGCTCTTGATGGTGATGGACCTCAGCCCGATCTTGCGGAACAGCTCCTCGTAGTTGGCCAGATTCATGATGACCGAGATGCTGCCGGTGAGCGTGCCCGGATCGGCCACCACGCGGTCCGCGGCCGCGGCCACGTACAACCCGCCCGAGGCGGCCACGCCGCCCATGGAGGCCACGACCTTTTTCCGCTCCCGGGTGCGCATCACCTCCCGATAAATCTCCTGGCTGGCGGCCACGCCACCCCCGGGCGAATCGATGCGCAAGAGGATCGCCCGGACGCGGTTGTCGCGCCCGAAGCGGACCAGTTCCTTGACCACGGCGTCGGACGAGAGAATGACGCCCTCGACCTCAACCACGCCAATGCCCTCGCCGCGCGCGCCTTCCCGGCCGATCCCGGACAGGAATCCCGGACTCCCGATCAGCACGGCCAAAAGCACCAGAACCGCCAGAACGGCCACCAGCACCAGCAGCACGGCCAGACAAGAACGCCGACCGCCCCGGGTGGGTTGCGATCGGCGTGCGAAGGTTTCTTCCGTCATGAAGCGACCTTTCGGCCGGGCCAAATCCCGACCGGCGGGTTACCTCTCCTCGTCGTCCTCATCATCGAAGTCGTCCCCGTCCGATTCGAACTCGTCATCCTCATCGTCCTCGTCCGGGGGCCCGAACTGGAATCCGCCGTTTTCCATCTCCGCCCGGTATAGGGCCTGCTGAAGCTGCTCGCCCAGGCTGGACGTGGCCGCCTGACTGGAATTGCTCCATTGGTCCATGTAGGAGCGTTCCTCGTCCTTTTTCAGGCGGCGGATGGACAGGCCGATCTTGCGGTCGGGCACGCTGATGTTGATGACCTTGGCCGAGATGACGTCACCCAGGGAGTAGAGGTCGCGGAGATTCTTGCCCTTGATCCGGCCCGCTTCCGAAATGTGCACCAAGCCTTCGATGCCTTCCTCCAGTTCGACGAAGAGGCCGAAGTCGGTGATGTTGGTCACGGTGCCGGTCACGCGGCTGCCGATGGGGAATTTGCGGGGAATCAGCTCCCAGGGGTCCACTTCGAGCTGCTTGATGCCCAGGGAGAACCGTTCGTTCTCCTTGTCGATCTTGAGCACCACGGCCTGGACCTCGTCACCCTTCTTGAAAATCTCGGAGGGATGCTTGACCCGCTTGGTCCAGGAAATATCCGAGACGTGCACCAGACCGTCGATGCCCTCGTCGATGCCGATGAAAAGACCGAAGTCGGTGATGTTCTTGATCTTGCCCTCGATGGTCGTGCCCACCGGGTATTTTTCGGCCACCAGGTCCCAGGGATTGGGTTCGACCTGCTTCATGCCCAGGGAGATGCGCTTGTTGGGCACGTCCAGGCTCAGCACCACGCACTCGACCACGTCGCCGACCGACAGGATTTTGGCCGGGTTGCGGACCTTGCGCGTCCAGGACATCTCCGACACGTGGATCAGACCTTCAATGCCCTCCTGCACCTCGATAAAGGCCCCGTAATCGGTCAGGGAAACGACCCGGCCCGTTATCTTCGAACTCACCGGATACAGCTCCTCGGCCTTGAGCCAGGGATCGGCCTGGAGTTGTTTCAGCCCCAGCGAAACGCGTTCGTGCTCCCGGTCGAAACGCAGGACCATGACCTCGATCTCGTCCCCGACCTTGAACAGCTCGGAGGGATGGCTGACCCGGCCCCAGGACATATCGGTGATATGCAGCAAGCCGTCGATGCCGCCCAGGTCCACGAAGGCGCCGTAATCGGTGATGTTCTTGATCACGCCCTGCATGACCTTGCCCTCTTCCATCTCGGCGATGGTGTCGGTCTTGAGCCGGTTGCGCTCCTCTTCGAGGATGGCCCGACGCGACAGGACAACGTTCTCCCGGCGTTTGTTGTATTTGAGAATTTTAAAGTTGAAAACGGACCCGACGAGGCTTTCCAGGTCTTTCACCGGCCGGAGGTCCACCTGGGACCCTGGCAGGAAGCCGGTCACGCCGATATCCACGGCCAGTCCGCCTTTGACCCGGGAAGTGATCTTGCCCTCGATCACGCCGTCCTGGCTGTAGATGCGGCTGATCTCTTCCCAAACCTTGATCTTGGCCGCTTTTTCCTTGGAAAGGAGAATGTCGTCCAGCTCGCCGTCGTGCCGTTCCAGAATGACTTCGAGTTCATCCCCGACTTCCACGCTGACGTTGCCGTCTTCGTCGAGGAACTCTTGTATCGGAATGCGGCCCTCGGACTTATAGCCGATGTCCACCATGACATTCTCTTTGTTTACCTGAACGACCACGCCCCGCAGCAGCTCACCTTCCTCGATCGGTTTGAGGCTCTCCTCATACAGTTCGCCGAAACTCATCATTTCCGTTTCGTCGGAAAGCGGTTCGTTCGAAACAGTTGCTTCGTCCTCAAACTCGGTCATCTTGTCCGGTTCGCTTGTGTCTTGTCCGTTAAAGTCTTCGCCCAACTTGTCCATGGTTAAAACCCAACCCCCAACTTCACTTTCCGTGTTTTTGTTTTTCTGGCAGTGGTGACACCAAACGTCATTATACGCCTTATCCTAAATTGTTTTCTTATAACAAAATTTTTTTACCGATGCAACCCAATTCGTAGATGGACGCATCTTTTTGCCGGTTTAAACTTTCAAGCTGCAACTCGCGGAAATCATTTGACGAACTTTCGACCGCGCAGCCCAACTCCGCCGCTCTCAAAGGCGACCCGCTGACCGGCCGCTTTCCCTTTCGGTTCTAAGATTTTCGCCGCGCGGTTCGGGCTTTCCCGACCGGAACCCGGCCCTTCCCGCTCCCGGCCGGCTCGGACCCGCGCCGAAGCGCGCTCACCAGCAGGTAGAGACTGATCAGAAAAAACGGCGCCGAAAGGTACTGTCCCATGGTCAGAAAGGAATGCGCGGGATCAAGGGTCTGATACTCCTTGAAGAATTCCACGAAAAACCGTCCGGCGAAATAGATGGTTCCGAACACGCCGGCCAGTAAGCCCCGCGGACGACGGGCCCCGTAGCGCCGGTCCACCAGCACCAGCGCCGCCATGACCACGGCCCCCAACAGGAACTCGTAAAGCTGGGAGGGATGGCGGGGATTGGCGCCGCCGTCCTCGTAATAAACGAAACGGACGGCCCAGGGCACGGTCGTCACCCGGCCCACGATCTCGGAATTGAAAAAATTACCCAGCCGGACCATCATCGCGGCCAAGGCCGCGGGAAAGGCATTGGCGTCGAACAGCACCAGCAGCGGGATGCGGTAATAGCGGCTGTAGGCCAAAAGCCCCAGCATGACGCCCACGGTCGCGCCGTGGCTGGACAGCCCCCTCCCCCGAAAAATGATGATCTCCCAGGGATGGGCCCGGTAGTAGTCCCAACTGTAAAAAAAGGCATGGCCCAGGTGCGCGCCCAGGATGAGCGAAACCACGCCCACGAAAAACCAGGCCTCGATCACCCGATCGCCATACCCGCCCCGCCGCATCTGCCACCGCCAAAGCAGAAAAGCGCCCAGAGCCATGCAGGCGAAAAAGACGCCGTAATACCGCACCTCCAGGGTGATCCCGACCACCGGCAACGGAATTTTGAACAGAATGGGAAAAACTTCCCAAACGAAGTAATCGGACATGCTCCGCCTTTGGCGCGCCCTGACCTTTGGGCGCGCCCCGAGTATAGGAGGCCCGTCCGGCCGTGTCAATCCAGCCGCTGAACACGGACGCCGGAGGCGGCCAAGACAGCAAGGATTGCCGGGGCTTGAAGGATTTGATAATATGCCCCGAACAAAACCGATAATGAACCGATCCTCGGGACCATGACCACCGAAAGCCTTGAAAAACGGCAAGACCCGCGCGTGCCCCTGGATACGACCGTGGCCTACAGCCAGGACGGGATCGTCTGGCGCGAAGGGCGATCGGTCAACATCACCGCCACGGGCCTGCTCTTTCAGACCGATGCCCAAGTCCCGGCCGGGGAGAGGCTTCACCTGGTCTTTCGGCTGCCCAACCCATCTCCGCAGGACCCAATCGAAGCCAAGGGCCGCGTGGTTCGGCCGGCCCTCCGGCGCGGCGAAATCATCGGGCTGGTCGTCGAATTCTTCCAGCTACGCTCCAAACACTCCTCGGCCATCCGAGGCTTTATCCAACGATTCAATCGCCAAGCCCGGTAAAGCGCGGGTAGTGGGTCAGTTTGAGGATGATGTAAGACGCTGCCCCTCATTTAAAGGGAAGCCCCGGTACGCCGGCATCTTGATCCCTTGCCCGGAAAATGCCCCTATCAACTGCCGTCGGCCTTTTTCACTGGCCTCCAAGCCCCTCTCGTCATTCCCGCGCAGGCGGGAATCCAGAGGTGAAGCCTCCCCGTTCAGCATGAACGCTTAAACACCATTCGCCCGCCGTTGTTTCATTTCCAAGCCGTTCGGATTCCCAGGGGACAAGACTGGATTCCCGCCTGCGCGGGAATGACGGTTCAAAGTCCAGGGGAGCGAAACAGGTTACTCCGGCGCAAACGAGGGGCCGAATTTCTGGAGAATCTGCCCGCGTACTCGTTTTTGCTTCACGGCGGCCACACAACCCCAGGGGATATAAAAATTCCCAAACTGACCCACTACCAAAGCGCGCCCGCGCTTGACAAGCCGCGCCCCTCCTGATTACACTTTCGACCTCACTCTTCCAGGAGGCGGCTTCATGCTCGATCGGCTCTTCAACCCGCGGTCCATCGCCATTATCGGCGCCTCGAACAACGCCCGCAAATCCGGCGGCAACTTTGTCAAAAGCCTCATCGACTACCGCTACAAGGGGGACCTGTTTCCGGTCAACCCGGCCACGCCGGAGATCATGGGCCTCAAGGCTTATCCTTCGATCGCCGATACGCCCGGCCCGGCCGACCTGGCCATCATCACCATCCCGGCCCAGGGCGCCCCGGCCGCGCTCAAGGCCTGCGCCGACCGGGAAATCCCCTTTGTCATCGTGCACACGGCCGGCTTCAGCGAGCTGGGACCCGAGGGACGCGCGCTCCAGGACAAGCTGGAAGCGGCCATTGTCGGCTCCAAGACCCGGGTGGTGGGGCCCAACTGCCTCGGCCTTTACTGCCCAGGCGCCCGCATCAGCACCATCATGACCGATCACACCAGCGGCGACAAGGCCAGGGAGCCCGGGCCGGTCTCCTTGGTGGCCCAGAGCGGCTGGGCCACGGAGAGCATGATCACCGAGGGTTTCGAGCGGGGTCTCCGGTTTTCCAAGATCATCAGCATCGGCAACCAATGCGACCTGACCGCCGCCGATTTCATCGACTATCTGGGCGGCGACCCAAACACGGGCGTGATCGCGGCCTATCTGGAGGGCGTTAAAAACGGCCGGGGGTTGTTGGCCGCGGCCCGCAAGGCTTCGCGGACCAAGCCGGTCATTGTCTGGAAATCGGGCAAGACCGCGGCCGGGGCCCGGGCGGCCGCGTCCCACACGGGTTCTTTGGCCGGCCGGGAGGCGGTCACGCGGGCCGCGCTCAGGCAGGCCGGGGTGCTGACCGTGGACAGCATCTTCGAATTGATCGACCTGGCGGCGGCCTTCAGCGGAGGCAATCGGCCCACGGGCCGGCGGGTCGGGGTTCTGGTCGAAGCCGGGGGCGGGGCCGTGGCCGCGGCCGACGCCTTGGAACGATGCGGCCTGCTGATCCAGCCGTTTTCGGACAAGACCCAGGCCAGGATCACGTCCTTCCTGACCGGCATCGGCTCGCCCAAACCCTCGCCCCGCAACCCGGTGGACCTGGTCTGGCCCCCCATGGACAAGATCGTTCAGATCATCACCACCAGCGTCGAGATCATGGCCGCGGAATGCGACGTGGTGCTCTGGGTGACCTACTGCCCCATCGGCGACGAAACGTTCGCCGCGACCCTCAAAGAGGTGCAGCAAAAGGTCGGCAAGCCCCTGGTCGCGGTCCCGGCCCTGCCCAGCGAGCACCGGAAAACCATGGACGTCTTCCTGCGCCAGGGCATGCCCACCTTCTCCCGCATCGAACGGGCCGCCCGGGCCATCCAGGCCATGGTCGAATTCGAGGAAAACCGGAAGAACAATCCCGCGTAGGGGCCGCGCGAACGTCCATGGGCGGCCACAGGGAGGCCGCCCCAACAATCCAAGCGAAAGCGGTTGACGGCTAGGCAGGCGCGAAGGCGGGGTTCAAATCCGGCCCTTCGTCATTCCGCATTCATCACTCATTATCACCCATCATTTTTTTTCGCGGGCGTAGCGCCGCTGATAAAGCGCGGGGTCGTAGGCCGCCCGCCGGCCCGGGCATTCCTGGCGGGGGCAAAGCTGACAGCTTTCGAAACGGACCTCGGACGGAAACCGGATACCCGAGCCCGAGTGGGAGGGGACCATCATGAACCCGTCGGTGATGGTCACGCCGATCTGTTCGGCTTCGGCGCCCAGGATGGTGAACAGGGGCCGCTGTTCCTCGATGGGCCAGTCCTTGAGCGAGCCGGGGCTCATGGCCGAGGTCGGCCCCGGGGAAAAATGCCGGTCCAGGTGTTCCCGCATGGCCCCGCCGGCCTGGCGCAAAGCCGCGATCTTCAGGGCGTCGGCCCAGAAGCGGCGCACCATGTCGGAAAGCGAGGCGGCCCAGGCGTCGATTTCGCGGCCGCAGGTCAGGACAAAGGGGAAGACGCGGTGCACGTTTTCCAGGTTGACCCGAAGCACCCGGCTCTTGAGGCGGATGCCGTCCACGGCGATGAGGTCTTCCTCCAGCGCATCGACATAGGCCGCGCGGTAGAGCGCCTTGGGCCGGGCCAGGGCGGTCGCCTCGTCCACCAGCCGATCGAAATCGGCGGCATCGTCCTCCCGAACGCGGCAGGCCTTCCTCAGCGTCTCCCGGTTCGCCTCGAAGGGGATCTCGTCCAGCAGAAAAACCCGGGGCCCGGTGTCAGGCATGGTCCTCCCCGGCGCAGCCGAAACAAACGGCCCGCTCAGCGGTTGAAGTCCAGGGCGTCGAACGCGTCTTCCATGATGGCCAGGCCCCGTTCGAGCTGATCGTCGGGGATGACCAGCGGCATCAGTAACCGGATGACGTTGCCGAAGGTGCCGCAGGTGATGAGGACGAGGCCGTGTTCCAGGCAGAACTCGCTCACGGCCTTGGCCTCCTCGGCGGCCGGTTCCTTGGTCTGGCGGTCCTTGACCAGTTCCAGGGCCAGCATGGGCCCCAGGCCCCGCACCTCGCCGATGAACTCGTATTGCTCGGCCCAGGTGTCCAGCCGTTCGTGCAATTTCTCGCCCAGCCGTACGGCCCGAGCCAAAAGGTCCTCCTCCTCGAAGATATCCAGCACGGCCAGCGCGGCCCGACAGGCGAGGGGGTTGCCGCCGTAGGTCCCGCCCAATCCGCCCACGTGTGGGGCGTTCAGCACGTCCTCGCGGCCGACCACGCCGCCCAGGGGCATCCCCGCGGCCAGACTCTTGGCCACGGTCACCAGGTCCGGGACCACGCCATAGTGCTCCATGGCGAACATCCGGCCGGTGCGGCCCATGCCGGCCTGAATCTCGTCGGCGATGAACAGGATGCCGTGTTCCTTGCAGGTCTTGGCGATGCGGCGGAAATAGGCGGGCGGCGGGGTGATGAACCCGCCCTCGCCCAGGATCGGCTCGGCGATCAAAGCGGCCGTGGATTCGGCGGCCACGTGCACCGCGAAAAACTCCTTCAGATACTCGGCGCAGTGGATGTCGCAGGTCGGGTAGGTCAGCCCGAAACGGCAGCGGTAGCAGTACGGCGCGGGCAAATGATAGACTTCGGGCGCGAACGGGCCGAAACCCTTCTTGTAGGGCATGATCTTGCCGGTCAGGGTCATGCCCAGCAGGGTCCGGCCGTGAAAAGCGTGCTCCAGAGCGATGATCGCCGGCCGGCCGGTGAAATACCGGGCGGCCTTGACCGCGTTCTCGACGGCCTCGGCCCCGGAATTGGCCCAGAGGGCCATCTTGTCGAACCGGCCCGGGGTCAAGGCGCACAGCCGTTCGGCCAGGTCCAGGTACGGCTCGTACATGACCACGTGGAAGCAGGTGTGGATGTACTTTTCCGCCTGGTCCTTGATGGCGTCCACCACCTTGGGATGGCAGTGGCCCACGTTCTGGACCCCGATCCCGCCGCTGAAATCGATGTACTCCCGCCCTTCCACGTCCCAGATCAAGGCCCCTCGGGCCTCTTGGACGAAGCGGTCGGTGATGTTGAACGGGCCCTGCGGGACCCGGGCCTGACGCAACTTGGCGAGTTTGGCGCTGACGGTGGTGGTCATGTTCCCCTCCCGGCCTTGGGTGTGAAAAACAGATGAGATCGACATGGCTCTGCATGTTGACATACCACGCCCGGCCCGGTTTGCAAAGCCGATTTTCCTTTGATTTCCCTTGACCTTAAGACCGTTCATGCTATTCTGAAATGTACGAACGACCGCCGATGCAAACAAAGGAGCATCGCATGCCCGAGAGCGCATCCAGCCTTGCGCGACGCATCCAAACCCTGGCGGACTGGCTGGCCGAAGCCGAGCGGTTGGTGGTTTTCACCGGCGCGGGAATCAGCACCGATTCCGGGCTGCCCGATTTCCGAGGCCCGGACGGCGTCTGGACCCGGCGGGACAAGGGTCTGCCGCCCGACCCGCGAAAAAAAGACTGGACCCAGAGCGATCCCAACGTGGCCCACTACGCCATCCGGGACCTTCAGGACCTGGGCAGGCTCACCTTTCTGGTCTCGCAAAACATCGACAACCTGCACCTGAAATCCGGCATCCGGCCCGACCTCCTGGCCGAACTGCACGGCAACATCGCCCTGCTACGGTGTCCCCATTGCGAGCAGACCTTTCCCAAGAGTTTGGGGGAGGAGACGTGCGAGTGCGGCGGCAAGCTCCGTTCCAGCGTGGTGGATTTCGGCGAATCCCTGCCTCGGAAAGACCTGTCCGAATCCTTTGCCCACGCCCAGACCTGCGATTTGATGCTGGTGGTGGGGTCCAGCCTGGTGGTCACGCCGGCGGCGACCGTTCCCCGGCTGGCCGCAGAAAGCGGGGCCAAACTGGTGATCATCAACCGGGGCGAAACGCCGCTGGACCGGATCGCCCACCTTCGGTTCAGCGAAGGCATCGCCGAGGTGCTGCCGCCGGCCGTGGAGCATTTAAAAACGAAACTCTGACCCACAGGAACGAGCGCGTGGCTCGGTCTGCCCAACCCTCAAGCGGCGACACGAGGCGGGACGCGAAAAAGGCGCCCTCCCCCGATCCCAACCAGGGAACCTATTGTTTGATCCTGCGCCTCGATAAAAACCGGCGCATCCGGGTGGGCCGGAGACCGGCCTGGACCTTTCCCCAAGGAACCTACGTGTACGTCGGCTCGGCCATGAAAAACCTTTCCCAAAGGATCGAACGCCATCTCGGCCGGAAGCGGCAGGGTAAAAAGCTTTTCTGGCATATCGACTTCTTCCGCGAACACGCCACTGTCATGGAAGTGAAAACGATCCGGTCCAACGAACGCCTGGAATGCGTCCTCAGCCGGCGGCTGGCCGAACGGGCGGACGCTGAGGCCGTGCCGCTCGGTTTTGGGGCCTCGGACTGCCGCTGCCGCCGTCACCTGCATTACTTCCACGAGGACCCTCGGCCCTTTCTCGACAGCCTGTGGGCCGAATGGGACCGGCCGGCCACAGGGGAGAGATGATGCCCATCTACGATCTGGCCGAATTCTTCAGCCTGTCCAGGGCCTTGAACTATTCGCTCTCGGCCACGCTGGAAGGGCCGACCTACATCCTCCAGTACATCACGGCCAAAAGGTCCTTGGCCTCGGAGGATGAAAACCGCCTGCTGCGGGAAGCCCTGGTCTATCTCATCAGCGCCTACAGCGACAAGTACCGGCAGCTTGGCCCGCCCGCCGTGCTTCATCCGCTCCGGGCCACGGCCCTGCTCTCCCGCACCCTGGACCGCCTGAACCTGCTCGACCTCCTGACCGAGATGTTCCACGACATCCTGGAAGACATCAGCCCGGTCGATTTCGAGAACGAAAAGTGGCGGCGCATCGAGGGCCAGCTTTCGAATCTGCTGGAGAACCTTGCCCCGCCGGACCAGGCCGCGCTGGTGGACCGGCTGGTCAAACTGACCCGCACCGAAGGCGAATCCTATTTCCATTACATTTCTAGGCTGCTGACCCCCAGCGACCAGACCACGGACCTGGTTCGAGCCAAGCTGGCCGACCGGCTGGACAACACGCTGGACATGCGCATCGACCTGCAGGAACCCAAAGACCCCGGCGAATTCTTCGAGCGCGTCTTCAAGCTGGTCTTCGTCAACACCTTCCGCGTGGGAACCGGTTCCCCGGAGGATCATCCGCCGCCCGCGCCCATGAACGGCGCCTGGCGTCTGTACGAACTTTTCAAGAACCTGGTGCTGCTCTCCCTCATCCGGCAGGAAAAAGCCGTGTCCGACGACCCGGCCGCGGCCAACCTGTTCCAGGCCGTTGTCGCGGCCAGCCTGCGCGAGGCCCAGCGCATCTTTCAACACGTGCTCGACTATCACGGCCAGGAGGTGCGCCGCCCCCGCCAGGCCCTGCTCGAAACCATGGAATACTGTTACGGCGGCGGCACCGATCAGATCACGCGCCCCACGCCGGTCAACGCGCTGGACGGCTTCTTCGCCTCCTATTTCAACGAGACCAGCCGGGACGAACGCGAACAGCGGCTCAACGAGCTTTACCGGGACAAGACCCTCATGTTTCGGGCCTCGGTGGCCTTTGCCGTGATCTACCACAATTTCATCATCGACCCCGCCTTCTACGTCCGAGGCATCAGTCCGGACGGCATTCACCCGCTCTAAACACGGCGGCCTGCCACGCCTGGCGAACCGGGCGGCCACAGGTGGCCGACCCTACCGTGCGTTACGCAAGGCTGCTGAAATTTTTGAGAGAGGGTTTGTGAGGAACCCTTTTTAGCTTGCGAGACCGAGGCCAAACACAGGATACCGAGACGAAATCGAGGAGGGCGAGGATCGAAGCCGCAGGAACAGCGATCCTATTTCGAGGACTTCGAGCCGATGACCGACAAAGATTTCGGCCGGGAGCCGAAGTTTGGACCGGTCTCGAAAAAGGGTCCCCCCTACCTCATCTGTGCCGCACCGAACGCCGGGTCCGGCTTCGGGAAACGCGCCGAGGGGAACGATGTGAAGCGCGCGGCCGGGGTTGAGGAAAATCCTCCGGGGACTCCCAGTCCGTCATAAGGTCCGGTTCCGGCTCGGGCTCGGGTTCCGAATCTTCTTCTTCGTCCCAGGTTTCCATCTGGCGGGCGGCCGTGCTTCTTTTCCGAAGCCAGATGGGGATGATGGACAGAGCGGCCAGAAACCACAAAACCCCGGACCCGGCCAGAATGGACAGAAAAGAAAAACGCACGGTGGCCCAGCCCCGAAACGCCTCTTCCACGGCCTCGCGCCGTTGGCCCGTGGCCTGCAGAACGGCGTTGTCCAGGCCCACGCCCAGGGCCAGGTTTTGGATCAAACGGCCGCAGGCCTTGGCCCCGTAGCGATTCTCCAGAAAGGCCAGGAAGTAGTAGCTCTCGGCGTAGGCGGTCTCCGCTTCGAAACGATCCCCGGGGAAACCCCGGCCCAGCGCCTCCAAGGGGATGAAGCGCCGGGCCATGACCGTACGGGCCATGTCCACCCGCCGGGACCAGGCCCTTTCGCCCGAGAGCCGCATGGCCAGGGCCTCTTGCAACCAATGCGGGGCCGGCCGGTCCCGGAAAAGCCCTTTCAGGACGAGGTGGGCCAGCTCGTGAGCCAGCAAGGTGTCCGGGTCGTTCCCCGGTATCAAAGCGGGGGCCTTGATGACAATGAGTCCGTACTCGGGATAGGCCACGCCCGCGGCCCAGGAGGGAACCCGGCGCCCGCCAGGCTGGGCCAGGCGAAAATTTTTTTCCGAGGAGGCGATCTCAATGTAAATCGGCCCGGTCGGAGTCAGGCCGGTGCGCTCCTCCAGCCGGACCAGAATCGTCTCGGCCCGAAGCCTGACCCCTTCGGCCAGCCGGGTGGTCCGGCCGTCCTGCCGGGCCGAAACCACGGGCAAATCGGCTCCGGCCCAACCGGGCAACAGCATGAGCAGCAGAATCAGCGCCGCGAGCCTCATCCGCCCCGCCGTTCGCCTCGACCCGCCAGGGCCGCCCACACTTCAAGCCGGGTCAGCCCTTCCGCTTCGAGCAGCTTAACCCGGGAAGTCGCTCCCGACACCAGGTTCACCCGGGACGGCGCGACCTTCAGCCGCTTGGCCAGGAGCCGGATCAGGGCCTGGTTGGCCTTGTTGTCCACGGCCGGGGCCGTGACGCTCGCCTTGAGCGCGTCGCCGTGCAGACCACCCAGCCCCTCGCGGGAGGCTCTGGGCGTGAGCCGCACCTTGAAACGCACGCCGGTCGCGGTTTCTTGGATGTGCCAGCCGTCCAGGGGTTCGGGCAAGGCGGTCTCCCGTGGCGCCGGGTCGGCGCCGCCTGGGGAAAAGCCGTGAATCAGAACAGGCCGCCGCGACCGATGCCCACGGACTGGGCCATGAGCAGGTCCACGAGGTGCATCAGGAGGTAGATGCCGGCCAGGGCCAGGACCGGGGACAGGTCGAAACCGCCGTAGGCCAAGGGCAAGGTGCGGCGCAGCCGGTGGAGCAAAGGCTCGGTCATGGCGTAGATGACGCGCACGATGGGGTTGTACGGGTCCGGGCTGATCCAGGAGATGACCGCCCGGACGATGATGACGATGAGATAAAGAAACAGGACCGTCCGCGCCAGGCTGAGCAGGCTGACCAAGAACAAGGGCAACAGGATGTCCACCGAAGCGCCCTGTCCGAAGAGCTTCAGGCCGCGCACCAGGAAGTCGTTCAGGAAAACGAGCAGGAGAATGAGGACCAGGGGCGAGAAATCGATGCCGGCGAACCAGACGGGCAGCCTGGAACGGCGGATGTAGTACAGGGGCGGATCGGTGATGCGGGCCAGGAACTGGACGAGGGGGTTCCTGGGGTTGGGGTTCACCCAGGTGATCACGGCCCGGATGACCACGATCCACATATAGACGATCAGGCCCAGGCCGAGAAGCGAGGCCAGCCCGGTGAGCAGATTGTTTTGCGGAATCATCGGACGTTTTCCTTCTTTCGTGATACTATCAAGCTAATCGCCGAGCGGGAAAAAGTCAAGATGGGCGGGACCTCGGGAACGCGCTTGACCCGGCGGCCGCGATGCGGTATCACCTCGCAAGAACGGGCGCCACGACAGCCCTCCTGGGCCGGGGAAAGGAATCAGGCCGGGTGAAACGGGAGCAGACACCGCAAGACCACGCCGGAAAGGTGCGGGAGCTTTTCACCCGTATCGCGCCCCGCTACGACCTGTTCAACCGCGTGGCCAGCCTGGGCATCGACATCCACTGGCGCGGCGTCACGGCCCGGCAGACCCTGGTCTTTCGCACCGGCCGTCTGCTGGACCTGGCCGCGGGCACCGGCGACCTCAGCCTGGCCCTGGCCGAGACCTGGCCCCAGGCCGAGGTGATCTCCACGGACTTCGCCCCGCGCATGCTCGACATCGGCCGGGAGAAAATCCAGAACCACGCCGAGCTTTCCGGCCGGATTCATATGGCCGCGGCCGACGCCCTCAACCTGCCCTTCGCCGACCGGTCCTTCGACGGCGTGACCATGGCCTTCGGCATCCGCAACATCGCCGACCGCCTGACCGCGCTGTCCGAGATGCACCGCGTGCTCGCGCCCGGCGGCCGGGCCTTGATCCTGGAACTCTGCTACCCCCGCCGGCACTGGATCCGCCGGGCATACAACACCTACCTGACCCGCTACATGCCACTCCTGGGCGGCTTGATCTCCCAAGACCCGGGCGCTTACCGCTACCTGGCCGACTCCATCCTGGATTTCCCGGCGCCCGAGGACTTCCAAAAGCTGATGCAACAGGCCGGCTTTGTTCACACCGGATTCCAGCGGCTGACCTTTGGCATCGCCGTGCTCTTTATCGGGGAACGACTTTAAAGCGGGCTGGATTTGAGGGAACTTTTTTTGAAAAAAAGGTTCCCCCAAGCCCCTTCCAAAAAACTGAAGCCGCGCGGGCCGAAGGGGATTTTACCCCCTTCGGCCCGCGCAGTTTTCTTGGCGTCCGCTGGATTCTTGCCTTCGCCGGAATGACGCTTCAGGCCGCGGTAACAACGAAGCCGTCACCCTGGAATGCTTTAATCCAGGGTCCAGGCGCGCCAAAAAATGTCCCCTGTCCATTGCCTCTCGTTCCAGAGGTCTGCCCTGAAACGAAAAAATACAACCCGCGCCCGGAGTTCCAGGTAGGGGCGGGCCCCTGTGCCTGTCCGCTGGATTCTGGCTTTCGCCAGAATGACGATTTGAACCTTGGGGAGGATAAACACCAACAGGAAAAGGTTCCAGACCCCTTTTCCCCTTAAAATAAACTCATCTGGTCGGACTTGGGTTTGGACTTCCGCTCCATCTTGGCCTGTTGCCGAAGCCGGACCGAGATCTCCTCCCAAAAGGGAGATGGGCCGGGCTCGCGCCTACGGCCGAACAGGGTGCGCTTGAGGGACCGGGTCAGGAAGAGATGCCGCCGGGCGCGGGTCATGGCCACGTAAAAAAGACGCCGTTCCTCTTCGAGTGAAGCCGGGCGGCCGCCGGGAGGCTCGTAGGGAAGCAGACCTTCCTCCACGCCCACGATGAAAACCACCTCGAACTCCAGCCCCTTGGCCGCGTGCATGGTCAGGAGGTTGATCTTCTCGGCCTTGAAATCCAGCCCATCGGTTTCGTGCAGCGTTTGGTCCCCGGCCCGCTGAAAGGGCAGGCCCACGCGGGCAAAGGCCTCGACCAGGGGTTCGGCCTGGGCGTGCAGGCGATAGAGCACGGCGATGTCCCCCAGAGTCAGATCGAACGTGTCGTCCGCGTCGGCCCGGCCGCTGTCCAGGGCGAAGTGGCTGGTGCCGCCCAGCAGCCGCTCGATCTGGGCGGAGACATATACCGCCTCCTCCTGAGGAGACCGGGCCGTGGCCGTGTGCAGCCGGGCCGGGCCGGTCAGGCCGGAGACGAGCCGGACCCGGGAAGGCGAGGGATTGTGGCCGATCACCTGGCTGGATGCTTCCAGGATGGTGTCGGTGCTGCGGTAGTTCTGGGTCAGCCGGACCTCGCGGCAGGAGGGGTAATCCAGGCGGAAATTTTCGAAGAAGGCCGCGTCCGCGCCGCGAAAGCCGTAGATGGCCTGGTCCGGGTCGCCGATGACGGTCACGTTCGGTTCATCGCCCGGCATGAGCAGGCGGGTCAGCCGGTACTGAGCCAAGTTGATGTCCTGGAATTCGTCCACCAGCAGATGGGAAAAGCGCTCCCTCCAGCCCTCGGCCGTGGGCCCGCCCGCTTCAAGCAGCAGCGCGGACTTGGAGACCAGATCGTCGTAATCGAACAGACCCTGCTCGGCCAGCCGGCGCTCGTAGGCGGCGTACAGCGGGCCGAGATCGGAGTCGTCCGTCTCGTCCGGGGAGACCAGGCGCTGCTTGGCCAGGGAGACGCGGTCGAGCAGCTCCCGGGCCGAAAACGGGGACCCCTTGGCCAGACCCCGGGCCAGGGCCAGGGCCTGCTCCTCGGCCAGAATGCCGCGTTCCCGGCCTTCTTGTGTGGACAGAATCCGGGCGCCCAGGGCGTGGAAGGTCATAACCGGCGCGGCCGCCTTGTCGGCATCAAAGGGCAGCAGGGCCAAGAGCCGGGCCGACATCTCCCCGGCCGCTTGGCGGGTAAAGGTCACGCCCAGGACGCGGCCGGCTTCGGCCCGCCCTTCCCGGATCAGCCAAGCCGCCCGCCGGGTCAGGACCAGGGTCTTGCCCGTGCCCGGCCCGGCCAGGATGGACAGCGGGCCGTCCCCGTGAGTGACCGCCTCCCGTTGCGGGGGGTTGAGGTCGTCCAATAGTGGATCGTCCGGGAACAGGGCCTCAAGATCGGGTGAAGACGGCGCGGCGGCCAGCGGCCGCGTGGACCGGGACTCGGCCAAGCCCGGCCGGTCCGCGGCCGGTTTGCGGCCCCTTTTGCGGCCGGGCGTGGGCATGTCGAACAGGGCGTCCTGGCCGGTCAGACCGGCCTTTTCAGCAGGGTCGAATACACTGATCCGGCCAAACTCGCCGTCAAAGCCCGCCTCCGCGTGGACCTGGCCGGCGCGCATGCGTTCGATGCCCTCGGCCAACAGCTCGCCCCCGGCCTGCCGGACGTCGGACAGCGGGGCGCCCCGCAGGATGTGAAGTTCCGGACCCAGAGTCGTCAACAGGTCCTCATAGACGCGCTCCACCTTGCGGGACCCGGACCCGACGCCCAGGACCTCGCCCAGCACCTCGGTCAGCGGGATGAGGCTCTGGTATTGGCGCGCCCCCTCGGCCTCGCCGCCGGCCGGCCGGTCGGACAGCTCCAAGACCCGGTACATCACCCCCAGGGTGACCGGCTTGCCGCAGACCGGGCAGAGGCCCTTCAGCCGCAGGGTCTCTTCCGGGTCGAGCCGCACCCCGCATTTGCGGTGGCCGTCCAGGTGGTACTTGCCTTCCTCCGGAAAGAACTCGATGGTGCCTTCGAATCCCCCCTGCCCGCTCATGGCCCGAACCATGGCCGGGTAGGAAAAATCCGTGTCAAAGAGGTTGGCCTCCCGGCCCAGCTTGGCCGCGGAATGGGCGTCCGAGTTGGAAACGAGCACGTAGCGGTCCAGGGCCGACAGCCGCGCGTTCATGGCCGGGTCCGAGGACAGGCCGGTTTCCAGGGCGTGGATGTGACGGGTCAGGTCCTCGAAGCATTCCTCGATGGCGTCGAAGCCGCTTTTCGAGCCGAACAGGGAAAACCACGGGGTCCAGACGTGGGCCGGGATGAAGAAGATGTCCGGGGAGACGGTCAGGCAGAGTTCCAGGAGGTCCTTGGCGTCCAGGCCCAGGATGGGGCGGCCGTCCGAGGTGATGTTGCCGATCCGGTCGAGCCGTTCGTTCAGCCGCCGGGCGGTCTCGATGTCGGGCAGGAGCAGGACGTTGTGAATCTTGCGCACGCGGCCGCCCTTTTTATAGATGGAACTCACCTCGGCGCTGAGCACGAACCGGGTCCGGCCTCGAAGCCCGGCTTCTTTCCCGGCTTTGGCCGCCTCGGGGTTCAAGCGATAGAAGCCCGGCTCGACCGGCACGAGCTGTTCCGCGATTTCGTCCAACCAGGTCGGGTGGGTGGCGTCGCCCGTGCCCAGGACATCGATGCCCTTGCGGCCGGCCCACAGGTCCAGGGTGGGTAGGTCCAGGCTTTTGGAGGTGGCCCGGGAGAAACGCGAATGGATGTGCAGATCGGCGATGAATTTCACGAACCGTCTCCGAAATAGGGGGTGCGGACATCATACGGCAAGGAGAGGCAAAAAAAAAGGGCGGCCGAAGCCGGGACATTCCCCGGGTCTCGCGGCCGCGCCATTTTTGGAACTGCCTTGGGTTTACACCACGGAGTTGGCCCCCGGGGGCTGGGCGGGTCCCTTGCCGGTCTTCTGGTGCCACTCGGTGAAGAGCCGCTCGAAGTAGCCGTGGTCCTCGACCATCTCCCGGGTGATGGTGAAGGGTCCGGTCACGTTCATGTAATTGAGGGCGTTGACCGACTGGAGAAGCTGCTTGATGGCGTCCGAGACCTGAATTCCCTTGGACGCGGCGTACTCCTCGATGTACTGCTGGGCCTCTTCGCTGAGGACCAGCTCGACCCCGTACTCCCGGCGGAAGCCCTCCTCGAAGTCCACGAAGGGCGATTTTTCCAGCATCTTGAGCAGGGCGTCGCGAGGCCGTTCGCACAGGTCCCGATCCACGGTCAGGCGGGTGAAATTCGAACCCGGCAGTTCAAACTGGAAGTCGGTCAGGATGCTCTCCCAGACGCTGACCAGGGCCCGGGCGCCGGTGCGCTTGTTCTCGGAGATTTCGGCCACGTAGTCGATGGCCGAGGCGTCGATCTCCAGATCAATATTAAACAGATCGAACTCCATGCGGTACTGATCCAGGATGGAATCCTCGGTGTCGGTCATGATGCGGGTCAGGTCGTTTTTGGACAGGAGGTTGACAAAGGTGCGGATGGGCGACCGGCCCACGAGTTCCGGGATGAGGCCGAAGCGGATGAAATCGTCGGCCGTGGCCTCGGGGTAATAGTTGCGGTATCTTTCCGGCCGGCCGCCGTCCTCGGGCGCGGCCGCGAACCCCTGGATGACCAGGGCGCCTTCGTCGCTGAACCGGCCGCCGCGCGTGGCCAGCCGTTTCTTGACGATCTCCTCCAGGTTGTCGTGAGGCCGCTCAAAGGACCCGCCCAGGATGAACAGGATTTTTTCCGTGCTGATCATGTTCTCCGATTTCTGGGATTCCACGCCGCGCTGCCGGTCCATGACCTCCTGAATCTGGGAGGCCGGGGAATAGGGGTTGTCCACCGGCACCTGCTTGCGTTCGATCAGCTTGAGCACGGCCCGTTGAAAACCTTCCCGGGAGATGTCGTGACCGACCAGGCCGCTCTCCTTGGCCTTCTTGTCGATTTCGTCAATGAAAATCAGGCCGCCATGGGTGGACACGAACTGGGCCTGCTCCTTGCGACTGGAGCCGGGCGCCAGATCGATCAGCTCCCGGATCATATCGTCCGCGCTCTTGCCCACGTAGCCCGCCTCGGTGTAGTCCGTGGCGTCCACGATCAGGGTCGGCACCGCGAGCAAATCGCCCAGCACCTCGATGCAGTAGGTCTTGCCGCTGCCCGAGGGTCCGGCGGTGATGGTGTTCTTCTTGCGGAAACGGTGGACCTTGGTCTGGTCCGGGTGTTCGTGCAGATATTTGAGCATGGCGAAATGGTAGGCCGCGGCGATGGAGACGCGCTTCTTGTACTCCTCCTGGCCGATGACGTACTTGTCCAAATGCTCCTTGATCTCACGGGGCGTGTAGATGGGAACCTTGAAACGGCCCGGATCGGCCTTGGCTTCCGTCCCCTTCCGGCCGAAACGCTCGTCCAGCGAGCGTTGAAAACTCTCACTGGCCTGGTCCTGGGCGTCGAGAAAGGCGCGGCTGGCCGCGGCCTCATCCACGCCGTAGGTTTTCATAATCTGTTCGAGGGCTTCTCGAGGTATGCTGACTTTAACCACAGTTCTATCCTCCGGAAATCCGGTTATACAGGAAATAAACTAAGGCCCCCTCCGGCCGCTGTCAACCGCTTCCCTGGCAATAGATTGGAATAAATAGATTTTTACCCCACAGCCGGCCTTGGCCTGGTGATCGAGAAGGGAGAAAAGCAAAGCCCGATTGCTTTGCAAGCGCGCGTTGTGATAGAATAAATTCACTTGACCGCCCGCATACCCTCAGCCCGGGACAAGGAGACGGAAGCTTGATCAATCTGAAAACCCCGGCCGAAATCGAACTGATCCGCGCCAGCGGCCGCATCGCCGCCCAGACCCTGGACTACCTGGCCGGATACCTGAAACCCGGCGTCACCACCGAGGAGCTGGACCGGTTGGGGCACGATTTCATGATCAGCCACGGGGCCACGCCTTCCACTCTGGGATACCGAGGCTACCCCAAAAGCATGTGCATCTCCATCAACGAGGTCGTGGTGCACGGCATTCCGGGATCGCGCAAGCTGAAGGAAGGCGACATTCTGACCATCGACGTGACCGCCTACAAGGACGGCTTTCACGGCGACACGGCCCGGACCTTTTACGTGGGCGAAGTCTCGCCCCGGGCCCGGCTGCTGGTGGAAACGACCCGGGAGGCCATGGCCCTGGGCATCGAGGCCTGTCAAGTGGGCGGGCAGCTCGGCGACATCGGGGCCGTGGTGCAGGAGCACGTCGAGGCCAGAGGCTTTTCCGTGGTCCGGGCCTTTGTCGGGCACGGCATCGGCCGGAACTTTCACGAGGACCCGCAGGTGCCCTACTACGGCCGGCGGGGCACCGGCGTGCGGCTCAAAGAGGGCATGGTGCTGACCGTCGAACCCATGATCAACGAGGGCACCTGGGAGGTCATCATAGAAGAGGACGGCTGGACCTCGGTGACCAAGGACGGCCTGCTCTCCGCCCAGTTCGAACACACCGTGGCCATCACCGAAGGCGGCCCGGACATTCTGACTCTGAGCTAAAGCCGGGGTTTCCTTCCCCGCCCCTTCGCCATGACACGCAGCCCCCGCTCCCGGAACGCGCCTCTGATCCGCGGCAAGGGCCGGCGGCCGCCTCATCGCGGCCAGCGGTCCAAACCCGCCACGAGCGCCACCGCTTCTCATCGTCAGAACGAGCATCCCTTCACCCCCCGGGTGAACCCCCACCTGAAACCGATCCTGCAAACCATCGGCCTACCCGAGCAGACGCCCTTTGTGCCGGACCCTTTCCAAATCGAGGCTTTGGAACGGCTGGCGAAAGGTGACGTGATCGTGTCCGCGCCCACCGGCTCGGGCAAGACCTACATCGCGGTCGAGGCCATGGCCGGTCTCCTGGCCCAGGGCAAGCGCGCCTGGTACGCCTCGCCGCTCAAGGCCCTGTCCAACAGCAAGTACCTGGAATTCGGCCGGCGCTTCGGCCAGGACAACGTGGGTCTGCTGACCGGCGACCACAAGGTCAACGCGGACGCGCCGCTCGTCGTGGGCACGACCGAAATTCTGCGCAACCAGCTTTACGACGCCATGCACCACGGCCAGGACCTGCCCGCGGACCTGGTGGTCATGGATGAGGCCCACTATTTGGGCGACCCGGATCGAGGCGTGGTCTGGGAAGAGGTCATCATCTACCTGGCTCCGCGCACCCGGCTGCTGCTCCTTTCGGCCACGGTGGCCAACGCCGAGGAAATCGCCGCCTGGCTGCGCTTCATCCGGGGCCGGCCGGCCGCCACCGTGATTTCGGGCGAACGCCCGGTGCCTCTGGAACCCCTCTTCCTCTTCCCGGACGGCGAACTGGCCCCCCTATCCCGCGACGGACACCTCTTCCCTAAAATCAGGCATTTTCTGACCCACGCCGAGTCCCGGCACGCGGCCCGAGGCGGCCGCCTGCCCCATTTCGGCCGCATCCTCCGGGCCCTGGCCGTAACCAACCTGCTGCCGGCCATCTTTTTTCTCAAATCCCGGGCCGACTGCGACACGGCCCTCCGGTTCTGCCTGCGTTCGCACGAGGCCTGGCCGGCCGAACGCAGGCATCTTCTGGAAGCGCGCCTCGAAGAGCTGCTCGACCAGTATCCCTTTCTGAGGACCCATCCCCAGCGGAAATACCTGATCGCCGCCGGGGTGGCCGCCCACCACGCGGGCCAGTTGCCCCACTGGAAGCTGGTCATCGAACGGCTCATGCAGGACGGGCTGCTGGCGGCCATCTTCTCCACTTCGACCGTGGCCGCCGGGGTCAACTTCCCGGCCCGGACCGTGGTCCTGACCCAGAGCGACCGGTTCGACGGCCGGGTCTTCGTGGACCTCCGGGCCACAGACCTGCACCAGATGACGGGCCGGGCCGGCCGGCGGGGCATGGACCGCATCGGTTTCGCCGTGGTCGTGCCCGGGCCGTTCCTGGACACGACCCTGATCCACGCCTTGTTCGAAGCCGAGTCCGAGCCGGTAGAGAGCCAGATTCAGATCAACTTCTCCATGGTGCTCAACCTGCTGCTTTCGCACCGGCCCGAGGACGTGCGCCATCTGCTCGGCCTGTCCCTGGCCGCCTTTCAGCAGCAAGGGGAGACGGGTTTCGCCGAGGAAGTCCGCCGCCTGCATCGCCGGTTGGAAGAACTGATCGGTGGCGGGGCTTGCCGCGACCCGGACCAGGCCTTGTTCCTGGTCCAACGGGCCAGCCGCCTGGAAGAGGAAATCCGCCGCCTCGGCCGCGCACGACCCACCATGCTCAAAAACCAGGTACTGGACAGGCTGCTCGTTCCGGGCCGGGTGTTCGAACGGCAGGACGGCCGGCGCTACGTGGTCCTGGAACCGAGGCAGCGCCGGGGCCGGCCCGGCCTCCTGGCCGCGCCTCTCCGGCCGAACGGGCTCTTGAAAAAAGGTCGGCTGCGCACCCGCTGGGTGCCCCGCGAGGCGATCGGGACCCTGATGGACGAACGCGCCCCGCTGGCGCCCAACACCGCCCCGGACCAGGCCGCCGACATGATCCGAAGCCTGGCCCGCCAAAAACTTCATGCCCTGGACATCGCTCAGTTCGAACAGGAAGCCGCCGCCGAGGCCATGGCCGACCTGGATGGGCGGATGGCCGATCTGCACGAGACCCTGGAGCGCCTACCCTGCAACACCTGCCCGCTCCGGAACGACTGCGTCGAGGACCGTAAGGGGACCATACGCCGGCTGCTGGAACGGCTGGAGGCTTTGTACGACGAGGCCGAACAATCGAGCCAGCGCCTGTGGGCCGATTTTCTCAGGCACCTGGATTTTCTGCGCGAGGAAAATTTCGTCAACGCCCGGGACGAACTGACCGAGGACGGGGAATGGGCCGCGCAGCTGCGGCTGGATCATCCCATGATCGTGGCCGCGGCCATCCGGGCACGGGCTTGGCCCGAGGAAGACCCGGTGCTCCTGGCCGCGCTCATCGCGCCCTTTGTCGTGGACAAGGAGCGGGCCGACGAGCCGGACGGGGTCCGGCGCAAGGTCCCGCCGACTCTGGCTCCGGCCTGGTTCAAGCTGGAGGAAGTGGTGAACCCGCTTGTCGAACGGCTCGATGAGCGCGGGTTCAGCACCCCGTCCTTGAGCCTCAAACCGGCCCTGGCCGTTCATCTCTGGGCCTCGGGCGGCGAATGGGAGGCCGCGGTGGCGGCCCTGGGCCTGGACGAGGGCGACATGGCCATGCTCGCTTTTCGCACCGCGGATAACCTGCGCCAGATCGCCGCTCTGACCGAGACGCACCCGGCCCTGGCGCGCGCGGCCCGGAAGGCCATGGACCTGGTGCTGCGCGAGCCGGTGACCGTGCCCCTTTGATCCGCCGGGCAAACGGGCAAGGGGTCGGGTTGGGAATTTTCATATCCCCTTGGGTCGTGGCCGCTGTTGAGTGACGAGATGCGCGCGGGCAGTTTCCCCAGGAATTTCAGGCCTCTCGCTTTTTAGCCGAAGTGACGTATTTCCCTTCCCAGGGGATCGAAACGTCATTCCCGCGCAGGCGGGAATCCAGTCTTGTTGGCTTGAGAACCCGAACTGTTGAAAACGAAACCAACGGCAGTCGCATGGTGTTTGACTGTTAAATCGAGCCGGGAGGCTTCACGTCTGGATTCCCGCTTTCGCGGGAATGACGAAAGGGGCTTGGAGGCCAGGGAAAAAGACCGACGGCAGTTGATAGGGGCATTTTTCAAGGAAAACAATCGAGACACCGGCGTACAGAGGCTTCCCTCCAAATGAGAGCAGCGCCTCACATTATCCTCAAACTGACTCACTAGCGGCAAACGACGCGGGTTGACGGAAACGCGATCCATGGACTATGCTTGGGACAACCGGATTTAACGACCCCAGGAAGGAGACGGGCCATGGCCAAAGTGCTGATGACCTACCATTCCCGAACCGGACATACGGAAAAAATGGCTACTATTATCGCCGAAACGCTTCGCGGGCGGGGCCACGACGTCACTCTGAAACGGGTGACGGACACCACCAACCAAGACCTGCTAAGCGCGGACGGCGTGCTGGTCGGCTCGCCCACCTACTACGGACAGATGGCCGGCGAGGTCAAATCGCTCTTTGACCAAAGCGTCAAGTATCACGGCAAACTGGACGGCAAGGTCGGCGGGGCCTTCACCAGTTCCGGGTTGATCGGCGGGGGGAACGAGACCACGATCATGGGCATCCTGGCCTGCCTGCTGGTGCACGGCTTCATCGTTCAGGGCAACCCCTCCAGCGACCACTACGGGCCGGTGGCCATCGGCAGTCCGGACGAGCGCGCGGAAAAGGGCTGTCAGCGTTACGCGGAGCGGTTCGCCGATCTGCTCGACCGGCTGCGGGTCTGACCGGCCTACAAGGTCAGGGACATCCCCTCTTTCAAGAAGAACACCTCGGGAACCGGTTTGCTCAAGCGATGATTGTAGCGGCGGGCCTGGGACTCCATCTTGTTTAACGTGCGGTCGTCATGGTCCGGATCGTGGTGGGTGATACCCAGGCGTTTGGCTCCGCAGGCCGAGGCTTCCCGGATGCAGGCCCGGGGCGTGCCATGCCCCCAGCCCAGCTTGCTGCCCACGCGATCCGGCCCCTGCCCGGCGTACTCTTCCTCGCTGTACTGCCCGTCCAAAACGATCAAATCGGCGTCGCGTCCCAGGTTTTGAACATTGGGGTTGATCTCGGCGAAATGCTCGGTGTCCGTGCCGATTCCGAGCACGGCGCCGGAATAGGTCCCGTCCGGGGAACGTTCCTGGAAACGCCAGCCCGCGCAGCCCGAGGGGTGGTTGAGTTCGAAGACGTGCACGCTGAAGGTCTCGAATTCGAGCACGTCCCAGAATTTCACGTCGTGAATGGATTTCTGGTTGTGTTCGTCCGAGCCGATGGAGGGCAGTTGGTCCAGGTGGCGGGGGAACTGAATGCCGTCGATCAGGGAGGCCAGTTGGTTGTTGAGGTCCCGGAAGGCGGAGGGCATCTGCAGGGCGTAAAATTCGATCTTCTGACCGGTGATGAACAGAGGGACGAAAAAGCCCATGCCAAAGGTGTGGTCCAGATGAATGTGGGTGATGAAGACCCGGGCATGAACCTGGGAGATTTTCCCGGATTGAAGGCGCTTTATCAGCTCGACGCCCAGGGGCCGGATACCGGTCCCCATATCGACGATGGACAGTTCGGTCAACCCGCCGTAACTGGTTTGAATCTCGTAGCAGGTCGTGTGCCCCCCGTAGTGGCGGGTATCAAAGTCCATCGTCGCCGGCGCGGGAATGCTCCCCCGACACCCCCAAACCTTGAAATACATGGGAATCCCCCCTTGTTTTTCCCTACCCCTGCTTTTTCATAGCACTTAACCGAACATCGGGTCAACATGCGATTATGAGGCCCGATCCGGTCTGAAGCGGCCCCTGGGTAAGGCGAGCCTACAACGATTGCGTCAGACCGCCGAGCCGACAAATCGAAATGGACAGGCCTGGCGGAAATCCATTAGACTAAAACATCCCGAGCCGCGCACATGGAATTCTCCGAACGGAGAAAACTTTTTCCGCGGCAGGAATGGGCAACGAGATGGTAGCCCCGCGTTTGAAAAGACTCTACCGCGTGGCCGGCATGCTGGTCATGGTGGGTTGTTTCGCCTATGTGGGATACCAGATCGTTACCCATCGCCTCTGGGAGGCCGCGTACCTGCCCTGGGGCCTGGCCCTGCCGCTCCTCGGGGCCGGGGCCGTGGCTTACGTGGGCGGTTGCTTCTGCCTCTCCCTGGCCTGGCGAAGAACCGTGGCCTTTTTCAGCGATCGTCCGCTGCCGGGCTGGCCGGTGCACGCGGTGTACGGCCGGACCGCGCTGGCCCGGTTCCTGCCCGGCAAGATGTTTCATTTCGCCGGACGGCAGATATTGGGTTCGCGGATCGGCCTGGGCCAGGCCGAAATGGCCGCGGCCACCATTTTCGAGATTTCGGGCCAGTTCTGGGCCGCGGGCGTGTTCGTGGTCTGGGGGCTGGCCGTGTACGGTCTCAGAGCCAGCTTCCTTTCCCTGCCCCTGTTCGTGGCACTTCTACTGACCGTACCCGCGGCCTGGGTGATTCTGAACCGCCTTGCGCAACACCCCTGGCTGAAGGCCCGGGTCAGCCTGCCGCACCGCAAGACCTGGCAGTTGATCCGAGGCGTCTGGCCGCTCTCGATCTTCTATCTGCTTAATTTTCTGCTTCAGGGAACCATGGTCTGGGGGCTGGCGGCCGTGATCACCGGGCAACCCGACCGGCTTTCGTTCGGCCGGGCCGTTTCCATCCAGGCCGGAGCCTGGCTGGCCGGATTCGTCACGCCGGGCGCTCCGGGCGGACTGGGGGTGCGGGAGGCGGTCCTGACCCTCGGGCTGAAACCTTACCTGGGCGAACCCATGAGCGTCTGGGCGGCCCTGATGCTGCGGGTCATGGCCCTCATCGGGGACGTGCTTTTCTTCCTCATCTTTGTCCTGCCGCTTGGCCGCCTAATCAAGCCTCAAGCCCAGCCGCCGATCCAGCATCTCGAACCGCGACGCTGACAGACGTTGGCTTCCGGCAAGCTTTTTCGTTGACAAGCCCGAGGCCCAAGGATATAAGAGGACTCAGCTTTTTCGAAAGGACCGGCCGATGACATCCGGATGGAACCGCAACGCTTATACCTATTATGGGCCAGGAGTCGCGCCCGGGGTCTAGTTCCATCCATCGATATGGTAACGGGCCGTGGGCAGACCATGCCGGCGGCCTTTTTTTGTGGAAAACGGACCGGTTTCGACTGCCCCGCGGCCTTACGCGGGAGGTGAGACGTGATGATGAAAAACCTGTACGACATTTACGCGGAACGCGGCTTCCTGTACCAGTGCACCGGCGAGGAGGCGCTCCGGAACCTGTTCGACGAAGAGAAAGTGCGGGCCTACATCGGCTTCGACCCCACGGCGGACAGCCTGCACGTGGGTTCGCTGGTGCCCATCATGAGCCTGGCCTGGGCGCAGCGCGCCGGGCACGTGCCCATCGCCATCGTGGGTGGCGGCACGGCCATGGTCGGCGATCCGAGCGGCAAGACAGAGATGCGCCAGATGCTGACCCTGGAACAGATTCGGCACAACCAGGAAGGCCTCAAAAATCAGCTTTCCCGCTACTTCAAGTTCGGACCGGACCTGGGCTTGATGATCAACAACGCGGACTGGCTGCTCGAACTGAAGTACGTCGATTTCCTGCGGGAGATCGGCCGTCATTTCTCGGTCAACCGCATGCTGGCCGCCGAATCCTACCGCATGCGGCTGGAGCAGGGTCTGACCTTCATCGAATTCAATTACATGCTGCTTCAGTCCTACGACTTCCTGGTTTTGTTCCAGGAGCATGGCTGCCGGGTGCAGATGGGCGGGCAGGACCAGTGGGGCAACATCGTGGCCGGGGTGGACCTGATCCGGCGCATGACCGGGGAAACGGCCCACGGCATCACCTTTCCGCTGCTCATGGCCTCGTCCGGAGAAAAATTCGGCAAGACCCACGCCGGCGCGGTCTGGCTGGACAAGGAAAAGACCTCGCCCTACGATTTTTACCAGTTCTGGCGGAACACCGAGGACGCGGACGTGGAGAAATTTCTGGGGCTGTTCACCTTCCTGCCCATGGAGGAAGTGAGGGCCCTGGGCGCGCTGCCGGGCGAGCAGATCAACCGGGCCAAGGAAATTCTGGCCTACGAGGCCACGGCCATCACCCACGGCCACGACGAGGCGCGCAAGGCCTTCCTGACCTCGACCCGGACTTTCGGCCAGGCCGACCCCAAGGGCCTGGTGCCCACCTCCTCGCGCGTGGCCCAGGCGGCCGAGGCCTCGGCCGACGACCTGCCGACTACCGTTGTCTCAATCAAGGAACTGGAGGCCGATCTGACCGCGGCCGAGCTTTTTTCCAGGGCCGGTTTGGTCAAAAGCAAGGGCGAGGCCCGGCGGCTGATCCGAGGCGGCGGCGGGTCCGTCAACGGACAGACCGTGGAACAGGAAGACCAGGTCTTCACCCCGGCCGATCTCGACGACGGCTCCCTGGTCCTCAGGGCGGGCAAGAAGCGTTACCACCGCCTCAAGTTCGAGTAAGCCGGATCGTTGGATATTGGACATTAAAAAAGGCCCCTGGGAACATCCAGGGGCCTTACTACTTCTCCCGACCGCTCCATGCGGCCGTTCGCCTCAAACGACCCGGTCGATCGTGCGGCCCCGCCTCGATCGGGCCTCCGCGCTCTGGGTCTGCTCCAGACCGCGCAGGTCCACGGTCCACGGCCCGGCCGCCGCTCGCACCACCGGCAACAATCCCTCCACGCCCTGCTGCACGGCCTGAATCCACCCGGCCCATTCCAAGACCCCGGGTCCGGCCGGCAGCGCTTTCCTGAATTTCGATCGGGTTGTCCGCTTGGTCCGCTGGCTCGAAGCCTGGTCCATCCGCTCCCGGATCATGCGGGCGATGCGGAGGGCGTTGTCGAGCCGGGCCTGAACCGGAACGTTTTCCAGGCGGGGGGTCTCCCGCTCGTTTTGAAGCGGGGTGCTGACGGTCGAGGCGGTCACGAGGCTCCTAGTCCACCAGTGGGTCCAAGACGTCCAAGGCTTTCTTCCGTAGATGCCGGCCGGCCTGGATCCGGTCGCCCAGCTCCAGGTACTCGTCATTGGCCGCGGTGTACGCCGGCCAGGCGGGCATACCCTCGGCCTTCGGGTCGCCGGACGCGGCGAACGCGGTCCAGTAGGTCATCATCACGTTGGAAAGTTTCCGGTCCACGTCCGTGGCCTGGCCCCACTCCGGGCCGATCAGGCCGAAGACATAGGCGATCTCCGCGCCGTGGTGAGCCCGCAGCGCCTTGCCGGCCGCAGTGGGCGGCACCCGGGTGAAATAGTACAGGTACGACGTGAGGCCCGCCTTCTCCATCCACCGCGCCTGCCGGCGGGCGTTCAGGGTCATGGCGCTGTCCGTCTGGTGGTGGTTCAAGGCCATGGCCACCCGGCCGTCGTCCTCGGGCCGGTACAGATTCAGGACCCGGCCGGCGTTTTCCCCGTAGCGGTGATTGATAAAACCCTGGAAATCCTCCACGGTCTTGATGCGCGTTCGCCCGATCATCAGGGTCCCCTCGTCCTCGTTGACGCCGATGATCAGGGGCATCGGGTGTTGACGGCCCTCGGCATAGAGTTTGCGCGGGTCCTCGGGCACCACCCAGCCGTCGATCATGGGATTCGAGTGAAAGGCTCCGATGGGATTGGATTTCAGGTCCACCACGGCCAGGAAATCCGCCACCGACTTGGCCCGGAACTCGTCCAGGCTTCTCGCGCCCATTTTTTCGGCCAGGGCCGCGCCTTCCTTTTCCCGGTCCTCCAGGCTCTGGCTCACGTCCCGCACCGCGCCGGATTGGCAGATACCGCGGTGGAACAGGCCCTTGGACAGGGGCGAGACCATCTGCAACGTGACACTGCGGCTACCCGCGGATTCGCCGAAAATGGTCACCCGCTCCGGGTCGCCGCCAAAAGCGGCGATGTTGCGCCGGACCCACTTCAAGGCCTCGATCTGATCCATGAGGCCGTAGTTGCCCGAGGCGTGGTGCTCCGATTCCTTGGTCAGCCAGGGGTGGGCCAAGGCGCCGAAGATGTTCAGGCGGTAGTTGATGGTGACCAGGACCACGCCCTTTTCCACCAGCTTGTCGCCCGCGTAGCCCGGGTTGGAGCCTGAGCCGATGCCGAAACCGCCGCCGTGAATCCAGACCATGACCGGCAGCCGCTCGTCCGGCGACCGGGCCGGGGTCCAGACATTCAGGTACAGGCAGTCCTCGCTCTGCCAGACGTTTTCGCCGACCCCGCCGAAGCTGGGGAAAAAACCCTGCACGGCCGCCGGGCCGAACTCCGTGGCCGGCCGCACGCCCGCCCAGGGTTCGACCGGGTGCGGCGGTTTCCAACGAAGCCGGCCCACGGGCGGGGCGGCAAAAGGTATTCCCTTGTAAACCGAAATGCGGCCCTCCCGGCCGCAGGTCGCGCCTCGGATCAAACCCGAATCGAGTTGAATCGGTCCCCCGGCCATGCGTTTGGACGGCATCCAGGTTCCCCCCGCGTCTTTCCTCACAACCGCGCCGCTTCGGACGCGGTCGGATCGTTCGAATTCGCTTGAGATTTATCTAAGGCAAATCTCTAGAAAATACTAATAAAACCCTTGAGGATTGGCAAGGGGAAACCGATAGGGCCGGCCAAGAGACAATAACGCCCCGGCGGCCCTTGTTGCCGGAGCCGGCCGGGGCGGGGCGGGCGCTTGCCGCTATTTCGCCAGCAAGACGCTGACGATGCGGTCGATGGTTTCGTCGGGCAGGTAGGGATGGAAAGGCAGGCTGAAAATGCGCTCGGCCATCTTTTCGGAGACCGGGAAGTCGCCCGGCTGGTGACCCAGCCCGGCAAAGGCCTTTTGCAAATGCAAGGGGATGGGATAGTAGATGGCCGTAGGAATGCCGGCCTCGGACAGGCGCTTCAGATCAGCCTCCCGGTTTTCGGACAGGATGGAATACTGGGCCCAGGCACTGACCAGACCCTCGGGGATCATGGGCGTGACGTAGCGGCCGGACAGGCCGGCGGAGTAGCGCCGGGCCACGCGCTGGCGCTCGTCGAGTTCCCTGGGGAAGGCGGACAGCTTGACCAGGAGCACCGCGGCCTGGAGCGTGTCCAGGCGACCGTTGAGGCCGATGCGCACGTTTTCGTATTTGTGGCCGCCCTTGCCGTGCTGCACGATGGAGCGCATCACCTCGGCCAGGGCGTCGTCGTCGGTCAGGATGGCCCCGCCGTCGCCGTAAGCGCCCAGGGGTTTGGCCGGAAAGAAGCTCGTGGCCGCCACGTGGCCCAGGCTGCCGACCCGGCGGCCGTGATAGACCCCGCCAAAGGATTGGGCCGCGTCTTCGAGCACGAACAGACCGTGCTTGTCGGCCATCTTGCAGATGGCGTCGTAGTCGGCCGGCAGACCGAAGAGGTCCACCGGGATGACGCCCCGGGGCCGAAGCTTGCCCTCAGCCGCCACGCTCTCCACCGCGGCTTCCAGCCTGGCCGGGTCGATGTTGTAGGTGGCCGGGTCGATGTCCACGAACACGGGCGTGGCCCCCATGAAGGAGATGACCTCGGCCGTGGCGATGAAGGTGAAGGGCGTGGTGAAGATTGCGTCGCCCGGGCCGACGTCGTAGGCCATGAGGGGTATGAGCAGGGCGTCGGTACCGCTGGAGCAGGCCACCGCGTGTTTGACGCCGGCGAACTCGGCCAGGGCCTCTTCCAAGCGGGCCACTTCGGGTCCCATGATGAATTGGCCGTGTTCGAGCACAGCGTCGATGGCGGCCTGCATGTCGGGCTTCAGGGCCGCGTACTGGGCCTTGAGGTCAATGAAGGGGATGGGCATGATCGCTCCTCAGCCGACCTTGAGGAACCGGGTCACCATGTCCGGTTCCAGTCCGTCGTCGGTCTGGCGGTAAGCCGAACCGCAGGCCGGGCAGTACAGGTTATCCGGCAGCCGCTGGCCGCAGGCGCAAATCCAGCCGGCCTGCCGGGCCGGGTTGCCGACCACCAGGGCGTAGTCGGGCACGTCGTGGGTGACCACCGAACCCGCGCCGACCAGGCAGTAGCGGCCCAGGGTCACGCCGCAGAGGATGGTGGCGTTGGCCCCGATGGTGGCCCCGCGTTTCACCCGGGTGGTGCGGAACTCGTTCTTGCGGGAGATGTGCGCCCGCGGGTTGATGACGTTGGTAAAGACCATGCTCGGCCCGCAAAAGACGCCTTCCTCCAAAACAACGCCCTCGAAGACCGAGACGTTGTTCTGGATGCGGCAGCCGGACCCGACGCTGACCTTGGGCGCGACGACCACGTTCTGACCGATGTTGACCCGCTCGCCGATCTGGGCGTCGTTCATGATATGCGAAAAATGCCAGATGCGGGTGTCCCGTCCGATCTCGGCGCCCTCGTCCACCACGGCCGTCTCGTGAGCGAAGTAATCGGGCCGGGCGGCCTTGTACAGGGATTCCACCTTTTCCGCGCCGCCGTTCTCGATGGCCGCCTGGCAGGCCTTGAGCACGTGCAGCACCCGCAGGGCCTCTTCGCCGTCGGTGCGCGGGGTCTGGCGCGTGGTCATGCAGTCCAGGAAATGCTGGCACTCCAGCCGCAGCGGTTCGTCCGGGGTGAGCGGTACGCACTCGGCCTCGGCCTTGTGGGCCACGGGCACGTTGTCCTGCCAGACGATGGAATGGGGGAAGAGCTGCAATTTTTCGTCCCAACCGACCATGTCGTCGAACACGGCCATTTTCTCCTGGCCGACCACGATGAGCTTCTGCTCCTTGAAAGGATGCAGCCAGGAGACGAAGAGGTGGGCCTGGACGCCGCTGGGGAAATCCAGGGCGCTGATGGTCACGTCGGCGATGCGGTGGTGCAGGTAGTTGCCGCCCTGGGCCAGGACCCGGTCGGGCATCTCGCCCAAGAGCCCCAGGATGACCGAGATGTCATGGGGCGCGAAGGACCACAGCACGTTTTCCTCGCGCCGCAGCTTGCCCAGGTTCAGCCGGTTGGAATAGACGTACAGAATTTTTCCCAGGACCCCCTCGTGGATCAGTTCCTTGAGCTTGAGCACGGCCGGATGATACCACAGAAGATGGCCGACCATCAGAATCCGTCCCCGCTTGCGGGCCAAAAGGTTCAACTCCCGGCCCTCGCTTTCGGACAGGCAGATCGGCTTTTCCACGTACACGTCCTTGCCGGCCAGGAGCGCGTCCCGGACCACCTCGGCGTGGGTTTCGGCCGGGGTGGCGATGGCCACGGCCGAGATGTCCTCGTCGGCCAGGACATCGTCCAGCTTGGAAGTGCCCTGCACGGCCGGGTACTGCTCCCCAAACCGCTTGAGTACAGCGGCGTCGGTCTCGCAGATGGCGGCGAGCGCGCCCAGGGCCTCGAAATTGCGAATCAGGTTCTTGCCCCAATACCCGGCGCCGATCACGGCCACGTTCGTTGTCTGGTTGGCCACGGTCTCTGTCCCCCTTGGAATACGGCATTCATGTGGAGCACGATCCAGATAGGACTCCGGCCTCAAGGGATGCAATTCTAGTTCCAAAGGGAAACGCACAGGAACCGCGCGGCGATTTATCAATACAACCAATTGAAAAAGAACGAATTTTCTACAGTTATGGGAGCAACCGTCCGGTCGCCCCCACCTTTTAAATGGGCATGTGACATGGGAAAAAAATGCCTCACCGCGTGGCTGGAAGGAAACGCCCATCGACTCGCAAGGGTACGACATGCCCCTCGACTTCGCTCGGGACCGTGAGCCTGCCGTACGGCCGCGCCCTTTGAAAAGCATGTTCCCAGTAGATTGATTGCCAGGGTCGTTCGTGAAGACCCCCTGCAAATCGCACCAAGTTCCTATTTCTCCTCTTCCGCCAACTCCCCGGCCAAGTCGTAATCGTGGGCCTGGGTGATGGTCACCGGCCGAATCTCGCCAGGCTGGGCCGTCCCCCGGGTGATATAAACCACGCCGTCCACGTCCGGGGCCTGGCCTTGGGTGCGTCCCGCCAAGAGCAGATCGGTTTCCTGAGAAAACCCCTCGACCAGCACGGGCAGGGTTTTGCCCACCAGGGCCTTGTTTTTCGCCCGCGAAATCTTGCGCTGCACGGCCATGAGCTTTCTACGCCGGATTTCCTTCACCCGCCCGGGCACCTGGTCGGACCGTTTGGCCGCCGCCGTGCCTTGCTCCGGCGAGAACTTAAAGACGCCCAGGTGATCGAACCGGGCCTCCAGGACAAAGGCCATGAGCCGGTCGAAATCCGCGTCGGTCTCGCCCGGGAAGCCGACCATGAGGGTCGTCCGCAAACTGATGTCGGGCATGGCTTTGCGCAGGCGCCGGATCAGGGCCATGAAATTCTGACTGCCCTTGCGGCCCATGGCCCGTAGCACGCGGGGACTGACATGCTGAAGGGGCAGGTCCAGATAGGCGCAGACCTTGGGTTGTTTGGCCATGACCTTTATAAGCGTCGGGGTCACGCGGCCTGGATAGGCATACATGAGGCGAATCCAGGCCAGGCCGTCGATTTTGCCGAGCCGCTCGACCAGGCCGACCAAGCCGTCGCTCCGGTTTAGGTCCAGGCCGTAGGCCGTGGTGTCCTGAGCCACCAGGATCAGTTCCTTGACCCCGCCCGCGACCAGGACTTCGGCCTCCTCGACCAGTGCCTTTTCGGGCCGGCTCTTGAGCGGGCCTCGAAGTCGCGGAATCAAGCAGTAGGAGCAGGCGTTGGAACAGCCCTCGGCGATTTTGAGGTAGGCCCGCCAGAACGGCGCGGCCGCCAGCCTCGGCCCGGCCGTTCGGGGTGCGAAACCGGGCTTGGGCCAGGTTTCTTGCGCGGCCGTCCGTCCTCTCCGGAGCGCTTCCAGCCGCGCCGGCAGATCGTCCAGCCCGCCGGTTCCGCAGACGAGGTCCGCCTCGGGCAGGGCCTCGGCCAGGTCCTCCCGGTATCTTTCGGGCAGACACCCCACCACGACCACGGCCCAGGCCAAGCCCGCGGCTTTATGGTCGGCCAGGTCCAACACGGTCTCGATGGATTCCTCGACCGCGGCCTGGATAAAGGCGCAGGTGTTGACCAGCAGCACGCCGGCATCCTCGGGCCGATCGACCGTCCGGTAGCCGGCGGCGATCAAGGCGCCCAGCAGAAACTCGGTGTCCACCTGGTTCTTGGGGCACCCCAGGCTCACGGCGTACACGCTTTTCTTCAAGGCGCGGGGCATCAATAAAACGAGCGTATGTTGTACACGTCGAGCAGGCGGCCGACCAGGGCATAGAGCGCCACAAAAACGAGCGCGCCCGCGGCCCAGCGGACCACCGGCCGCCGGATGCTCCGGCCGATCAAGACGGTCAGGTTGTACATCACGTAGCAGGCCACGGCAAAAGGCGGGAAACCGAGGAAGCCCAACACGGGCATTTCAAAGACCTTGAGGTAGCTGAAAAAGGGCACCGTGTAAATCCACTTGGTCTCGGCCCAAAAATTCCAGAACTCCCACAAAAGGCCGCAGACCAGGCCGGCGGCCAGCAGGTTGAGTAAGGTTCGCGGATCGCCTTCTTCCAGGTCCCGCATGAGCGACGGGCTGCCGTGGGCGTGCAGCACCGGCTCGAACAGGAAGATGGGGAAAAGCCAAGTCAGAGGGAAAAAGTAGCGCGGCAGGAAGACGACCCCGCCCAGCATGACCAGGCCGAGCAGGGCAAAGGGTCGATACCAGGCGTTCGTGCGCGCCAAAGGCGGGGTCTTGGCCCTCTTGAAAAATCCCAGCCCGTCCACCAGGTCCATGGTCTCGAACAGGCCGGGCAGCACCGTGGCGTAGGCGATGAAATAGCCGGGCCAACGAATCCAAACCTCTTTCGGGGCCATGACGTAATGCCAGTTCTTGAGGTAAACGTTCAGCCCCTCGAAAATGAACCAGAAGGCGGCCGAAATGGGCAACAGGGCCAGAAACTCCCGCCGCCGGTTCACCCAAAGCGAAGACCCTTTCAGGTGATACACGGCCTGGTCCGCGATCATGATGTAGGACCACCAGGCCAGGGAATAGAACCAAACGGTGAAGGGCCGTATCCCGGCCAGCATGAGAATCTCGGCCAGGGTCAGTACGCCCAGGCCAATGAAGCCGTGGTAGCGCGCTTTTTGTCTGGTGGCGGAAGGTGTCATGGGTTTCAAACCGAGCGGGGCGCCGGCGGCATTGAAGGCTCCAGGGGCTGGACCGGCTGGGTCATTTCTGGAGCCGGGCCAACAGGTCCTTGGCTTCGGCCAGGTCAGGGCTTAAGGTCAACGCCTGTTCGAGCGACTTACGGGTCTCGTCCAGTCGGCCCATTTCCAGGTAGCATCGGCCCAGGTTGAAGTGGAGATTTTCGTCCTCCGAATTCGCTTCGAGGGCGCGCAGATAATGGGCCACGGCCTGGTCGTATTTCTTCTGCCGGCGAAAGGTGATGCCCAGCCGGTTCAAGGCAAAGGCGTGGTCCGGCCGTATTTTCAGAACTTCCAGAAACACCTTTTCGGCCTCGGCGTCCCGGTCCAAAAAAAGCAGGGCTTCGGCCAGCTCCAAACGAGCCGCCGTGCTTTCGGGTTCGAGGTTCAAGGCCTTCTGCACTACCGCCCAGGCCTCGTCGAACCGGCCGGCCGCGGCCAGTATCCGGCCCTGGACGGCCAGGGGCCGCATCAGAACAGGCGCGATCTCGACCGCCTGATCGAGACTTTCCAAGGCCTCGTCTAACCGGCCGGCCGATTCCAAGGCCAGGCTCATGTCCGTGTAAAGATTGGCCAGGTGGTTCGCCCCGGCCAGGGCCGCGTGCTGGTATTGTTCCAGCGCTTCCTGAGGCTGCTTCGCGGCCAGCATCTCGTCCGCGGCATTGGCCAGAGCCTCGGGGTTCTCTCCACGCCCCAAAGCCATATCCATCAAATCTTCCAAGGCCTCCAACGAAAACGGCCGAGCCAAAAAACCGGACGCGCCCAGGGACTGCGCCTGGCGGCGCTCCTTTTCGTCTGCGTCGCCGCCGATCAGGATCACGGGCAGGGAGGCCAGGGCCGGGTCCCGCCGTACTTCCCCCAGGAGACGGATGCCGCTGAGCTGCGAAAGGGCCACGTCGGCCACCAGCAGGGACGGAGCCCGGTGCTTCAAACGCTTGAGCGCGGCCAGGCCGTTCTCGGCCACCGTGACGGTCACGCCCATGTCACTTAAGGATTCCGAGAGTCGGGCGGCCTCGCGCGGCGTCTCCACGGCAAGGAGGATGTTGGTCTCCATTCGGTCCATGGCGCGTAGTGTACCTCAAGTGGAAGGTGAAGGAAATAATTATTCTTTCCGTCCGTCGCCGGCGGCGTCTTTTCGGGTCATGGGCACGAAACGGACCGGTAGCAGGCTCCGGGTCTTCACCCGGCCCGAGGCGTCCTTTTCGGCCAGCACCAACCGTTGGACGGCCCAGGCCGAACCGACCGGGATGACCATCCGGCCGCCGGGTTTGAGCTGCTCCAAAAGCGGCGGCGGAATGTGCCCGGCCGCACAGGTGACGATGATGCAGTCGAACGGCGCGTGCTCGGGCCAGCCGAAATAACCATCCCCGGATTGGAGACGCACGGCCTCGTACCCCAGGGTTTTCAACCGTTCCCGGGCCTCGACGTAGAGCGCGTCGATCACCTCCACGGAATAGACCTCCCCGGCCGTACAGGCCAAGACGGCCGCCTGGTACCCGGAGCCGGTGCCGATTTCGAGCACCTTTTCCCGGCCGGTGAGTTTCAAGGCCTCGGTCATGTAGGCCACGATATAGGGCTGGCTGATGGTCTGGCCGTAGCCGATGGGCAGGGGTGTGTCGCGGTAGGCCTCGGCCAGGTCCCGAGGCCGCGCGAAGTGATGCCTCGGCACCTGGCGCATGGCCTCGAGCACCCGCTCGTCGCTGACGCCCCGGGCCTTGATCTGGGCCTCGACCATGGCCAGACGCGCGCTCTCGTAACGGTCACCGGCCCCCCAGGCCAGAACGACGAAAACACATCCCGCCAAGACCGACAGCCCGGCGGTCTTTAACAATTTCATGACGAATCCCCTCCCCCAAAAAGACCGGCCAAAAGATAACTCCCCCCGGCCAAAACCACGGCCGCGGTGTGTCCGAAATTCAAATCGATCAGCGTGGCCCCCAACGCCCCGACCACGGAAAAAAAACCGTTCACCCCAAAGGCCCAGGCCCGGTGCGCCGGCCGGGACCCGGCCAGGTGCGTCAAACCGCCGGCGAACGGCGCGCCCATGAACAAAGCCGGCGCGGCCAGCAGCAAGGCCCCGGACACGGCCCCGCCCGTGAGATGCCGAAGACCGACCAGGGCCAGGGCCAAGGCCGCTGCCGAGGCCAGGCAAAAAATCCTGGGCCGTTTCGCCCCCCAGGCCAGGCTGCCCAGCCCGGAAGAAAGCAGAAAGACGCCCACCACCAAGGGCATGGCCAAAGCCGGTCGGCCCAGGCGGAAGGTGATTTCGGCCAAAAGCGTGACCTCGGCCAGCATGTAGCCCAGCCCGATCAGGCTGAAAAAAACAAGGCCCCTCGGCCGCGGGCGAAAGCCGATCAAAGGCCCGAAAATGCCCGCCCCGGCCAGAAGCAGCGTGGTCACCAGACCGCCCCAGGTGAACAAGAGGCCCCATTGCGTCACGGACAAAACCCCGGAGCCCTCTGGATTCAGAATCAGGGCCAGGGTCCTTAGCCGGAAAAAGTGATGAAAGTACGGCCGGTCGAGCGTGGCCGGCTTTATAAAAAACAGGCTTTGACTGAAAAGGTCGGCGGTTTTCCCGGCCAGGATCGCTTGCACGGCCTTGGCCAGGGGACGGCCGCCGATGTCGTGCCGAACCTCCTTGGGCATGCCCCGGCCCGGCGCATGGACCAGGTCGAAGCCCCATTTGTCCGCCTCGGCATCGGCCCTTTGCACTTCAGCTTCGCTCAAGCCCGATGGCTTGACCAGCACCAGCGCGGTCTGCCAGTCCCTGGCCGCCAGGAGGCCCTGTCCCGGCTTGAAACCCAGCCGGTCGCCGGCAGCTTGGATGGTGGCCAGCAGCTTGATGGAAGCCCGGGCCGGGGTGAGCAGCGGGCCGCTGACGACCAGAGCGCCTTGGGGCGTCAGACGGCCGAGCAGGAGAGATAAACCTTCCACGGTCATGAACCGCTCCACGCCCAGCCCGGATTCGGACCCGGCCCCCCAAGTCGTGCCTTGACCCAGGACGATCAGGTCGAACCGGTCCCGGGTCTTTTTTAGATGCAGCCACGGGTCGGCCTCAATGAGCCGCACGTCCGGGCGTTCGTAGAGCCGGCCGCTGAAAGAAACCAAAGGCCCGGTCATGAGCCTGGCCAGGACGCGGCTTTCCTCGATGCAGACGACTTGCCGGGCGCCGCCGGCCAGGGCGGTCAAGACCGGCAGCCCGCCGCCCGGATAGACCACCAGCACGCGCCGGGGCTTTAGGATCGACAGAGGCATGCGGCCCAGGAGGCAGCGGGTGAAGGCCAGGTCCGATTTCGGGTCTTCAAGGCGGGTGATCGGTCCGGCCAGGTCGCCGTCCAGAAACAGGCCGCGTTGTTCGGGCAGGGACGCTTGGCAGGCCAGGGACAGGCCCGGGGCAAAGTGGAAGGCCGGCCCGCCGATGACCTCGGCCAGGCCGTCCAGGCCCACGGCCTGGGCCTCAAGCGCGCTGCCTTGAGTAGCCAAGGCCTGGACGCGGTCCTTGAAGGGTGCGTAGTGCAGGGTTAAGGGCGCGTGCAAGAGATACAAGATCATGACGGCTGCCGCCAGCAGCCCGGTCAGGCGGACCCGAGGCCGGCAGCCCGACGCCTGGAAGGCGAACCCCAGCCCGGTCAGGCCGGCGGCCGCGTACAGGGCCTGATGAGGCGGCAGCACGGACAAAGACAGGGCCGCGGCCAGGCAGCCCGCCCCGGACCCGGCCAGGTTGGCCGCATAGGTCCGGTTGGGTTCCGGGGACCAGGCCAGAGCCAGGCTCAGGTGGGCGGCCCCCAAACCGAAAGGGACGACCAGAATGAGGCAGACCAGCCCCAGGGCCAGCCAGGCCCGACCGCTCCAGGCCAGAGCCAGGGGTTCGAGACCCACGGCTTGAACCGCCAGATACCCGAGAACCATGGCCAGGGCCGCGCCCAGGGCCGTGAGGGCCAGGGACGGGGAGACACGACGGGACAACCCGGGCATGGCCAGGGCCGTGAGGCTGCCGGCCGTGCCGAACCCGGTCAAGGCCAGGGCGATGAGCAGGGCGGCGAAGTGATGCCAATAGGCCAGGGAAAAGAGGCGGGTCAGGATGACCTCAAAGGTCAGCACACCGGCCGAAACGCAGCCCACCGAGGCAAAGGTCAGGCCCGCTTGGAACGGCATGAGATTCCTCCGGCCGGGGCCGATCGCGGCCGCCGGGGGGAAGGGTTCCTGGTTTTCTGTGGCAACCGACCTTGGGATGCCTTATAGTATCATAGGACCTGGAGCGGACAAAACCGATCCGGGTTTCCCCCGAAAGAGAGCGGAGTCGGGCGATGGACCGGAACCGGGAATCATGACCGAGATATTTCGAAAACTCGCCGAGCAGAAAATCCGCGAGGCCGAGGAGCGCGGCGATTTCAAGGACCTGCCCGGCAAGGGCAAGCCGTTGCCTCCGGACGACTGGGAACGGGTGCCCGAAGAGCTTCGCTTGGCCTACAAGCTGCTCAGGAACGCGGGCTTCACCCCGCCGGAGTTGGAGATCAAGAAAGAGATCGCCCAAATCGAGGACCTGTTGGCCTCGGCCACCGACGAACAGCAAAAATATCGTCAGATCAAAAAACTCAACTACTTGGTTACCAAGTTGAGCCTGCTCCGTCCCGGCCTGGTTCGCCTGGACCGGGATCCGGCCTACACCGACAAGATCGTGGACCGGATCAGCGTTTCTCCCAAGCATTCCAAATAAGCTTCGCCCCGCGCTCCGCTCACTCCTTTTACACTTCGTAAAAATAACTGACAGAAAACCGGCTGGATTTTCACGGGTCCGCCCTCGGACGCCAAGGGATTTGTTTCATCAAATCACATAGAAAGGAAAACGGCCGGTGTTGGTACAACCATTGCTCTTTCATCTTTTGCAAAGGGCATTGGACGAGGTCAGTCCGCTTCAGGAGAATCGGCCGATGGACACGGTGGTCATTGTGAGCCGGCAGACCGGAAACGAGGAAAAACTGCGGGCGTGCGCGCAGTTGCTCTTCCCAAAATGCCGGGTGCTGATTCTTCCACAGGCTTCCGAACAGACCAAGACGGATAAGCGGGGAGAGGAACGAGACCGTGGCCAACATCCTGGTGGTGGACGACGAGGCTAGCCTCAGAACCTTGCTGTCTGAAGAATTGACCGAACACGGGCACCGGGTTTTGGGCGCGGAGGGCGCGGAAGCCATGTGGCAATGCCTGGAGCGATTTCAAGCGGACATCATCCTTCTCGACCTCCAACTGCGGCGGGAAAAAGGGTAGGAAATTTTGGCCAAGATCAAACGTGCCGCCCCGAACTTGCCGGTGCTCATTTTCTCCGCCTACGATTCCTACACCGAGGATCCGCGGTTGGCGCAAGCGGACGGATACGTTGTCAAGGACATCGAATCCATGGCCGGGTTGAAACAAACGGTGGACGCTGTTCTCCATCCTTAAACATCAAGGAATGAACCACACCTGCCCAACAGGCCAGGAGTTCGCAGCCGTGAAAAAAATCCTCATCCTCGATCTGAACGCGTCCACCCGCGCCCTTCTGGCCCTTGAACTGTCCGACGCCGGGTACGAAGTGGTGGGCGCCCGGAACGCCTCCCACCTCCTGGAGCTGGCGGGAAAGAGCCGACCCGACCTCCTCGTCATGGACGTTCAGCCTAATAGGCACAGCGGGTTGGACCTCCTGACGCGGATTCGTTTCAATCATTACGATCTGCCGGTGGTCGTCTGGACGACCTCGCTTGGGTTCAAGCGGGACCCACGCAGTCAGGCCGCGAACTACTACGTGCTCAAAAGCTCGAACCCGACGGAACTTCTTTTTTACGTGGATCGAGCCCTTGAGAGTCGGGTCATCCCGGCTCGCGCGGTCGGGATCACCGGGTTTAACGCAAACCGGGCCTCGACCCAGCGTAGGCGCACCGCTCCCCTGGGACTCATCCGGCTCATTCTCCAATACCCTCTGCCAAGGAGGCATATCAGTGGCTGCTAACTTCCGTATTCTTCGCCATATGACCAGCCAAAGCCTCCATTTGAGGCTGGAGGGTGATTTTGACGGCACCTCGGCCCATGAACTGCTCAACTGCGTGACCCATCGCCGAAATCCGAGCCGCATCTTCATTCACACGGCCGGGCTACGGAAAATCAATCCGTTCGGGTCCGATCTGTTTCGCAGCCGGATGGGCTTTTTCAAGCAGGCCCTGCCCCAGTTGGTTTTCACCGGGGTCTGGGCGGGCACGCTGGCCCCGGCAGAGTGCCGGATCAAGGCCTAACGCCGAAAGGAGACGACTCATGCGGGAAGATTTTTCAATCGACAGACACCGGATCGGCGATTGTCTGCATTTGACCCTGGCCGGGGACTTCGACGACCGTTCCGCGGGCACGTTGGTGGAGGCATTTCGGCATCATCCGAACAAAAAGATGCGGATTTTCGTCCACACCGAGGGGCTGGAAAGTGTTCAGCCCTCGGGTTGCGAGACGCTTCGGAACGGATTGTTTTACCTGCCCCGCAAGCGGTTGGGCGATCTTTTGTTCACCGGTCCGAACGCGGCCTTGATCGCCCCACGGGGGATCCGCGTCTTACAATGATCCAGAAGAGTTCACTCTGGGACTCATCAGGAGGTGGTTATGGTTAGCAATCTGGGAGAAGTGATGTATTTTCCAGGGATGTATGACAAACCGAGGCCAAGCCCTTCGGATTTGGCCGCTCGGTATCTTCGAGAATGGGAATTCGAGATCAAGGACACCAAGATTCCGCCCACCATTTGCTTTTCGCGCAAGATCGGGGTGGGCGCCGTGGAGATCGCCGATCTGCTGGGAGAAAAAATCGGTTTCCGCGTGGTGGACCGCCAGATTCTCGAACACATCGCCGCGCAGACAGATCTGAGCGAAAAGACGGTGGCCTTGTTCGACGAACGGTATCCGGGGCGGGTGCGCGAGCTTTTGGCCATGCTTTTCGGGGAAAAAGCCTTTGTGGAAAGCGACTACACCCGGCAGCTATTCAGCGCGGCCCTTTCCATCGCCGGCATCGGGCACACGATCCTGGTGGGGCGGGGCACGCATCTGATTTTGAGACGGGACCGCGTCCTGGCCGTCCGCTTCATTGCCTCCAGGTCCTTCCGCGTCCGGCGTCTGGCCGGGCTTTTGAAGGTCTCCGAAGACATCGCCGACAAGAAGCTGTCTCAAATGGACAAGGATCAACAGGCCTTTTTCAAGGAAGTCTTCAAGAAAAAGGACGCCTCGCCCTACGAGTTCGACGTGGTGATCAACTGCGATTACATGACCCAGCCCGAGTGGGCGGCGGAAATCGTGGCCGAGGCCTTTTACCAGAAATTCGGCGATGAAGTGGAGCGCCCCGCCGGGGCCGTCTGACCGATTAGGGGCGGCCGGACGCCCGGACCAACCAGCCTTAGACGTTGCACTCCCCTGGGTCGCAGGACGAGCCGTGTTCGAGCTGATAGGATTCCTCGCTGAGGCCCAGCTCGAAAACCTGCGCCGCCTTACTGCGGTACCGGTAGACGGTGACGCCTTTCAGGCCCAGGGACCAGGCCCGCCAGTAAACGTCGCGCACGTCCTCGAGGGTCGCTTCCCGCGGCAGGTTCACCGTTTTCGAGACCGAGTTGTCCACGTGCCGCTGAAAGGCCGCCTGGACCTCCAAATGCCGCCGCGAGGGAATCTCGAGGGCGGTGACGAAAAGCCGGCGCACGGCCTCGGGCAGACCCTGGACCTCGGCCAGCCGCCCCTTGGCGAATACCTCGGGCAGTACCCGGTCTTCGGGCAGCCCGTGTTCCCTGAGCGAGGACAAAAAAAGCGGGTTGACCTCGTAGAGGTGCTGCCCGTCCAAAACGTGGCTGCGCCGATAGGCCAGGGCAAAGAGCGGCTCGATGCTCGGGCTGGTGTCGGCGATGATGCCGATGGTACCCGTGGGGGCGATGGCCGTGCGCGTGGCGTTGCGCAGGGCCAGCCCCCGGCGTTTGTAAACGCTCTTTTCCCAGTTCGGAAAAACCCCGCGCTCCCGGGCCAGGTCCTGACTGGCCGCCAAGGCCTCCTCGGCCACGACCCCCATGATTTTTTCGGCCGTGCTGGCCGCCTCGTCCGAGTCGTAGGAAACGCCCAGACGGATGAGCATATCGGCGAAACCCATGACCCCCAGACCGATCTTGCGGTTGCCGTGGGTCATGCGGGCGATGGGCTCGATGGGATAGGCGCCGACTTCCACCACGTCGTCCAGGAAGCGCACGGCCCTCCGGGTCGTCAGGCGCAGGCCCTCGAAGTCCACGACCGGGCCGCTGTCCGATTCGCGGACCAGGCGGGCCAGGTTGATCGAGCCCAGGTTGCAGGATTCATAGGGCAGGAGCGGGATTTCGCCGCAGGGGTTGGTGGCCTCGATGGGGCCCAGGTCCGGTGTGGGATTGGCCCGGTTGATGGGGTCGAGAAAGAGCAGGCCCGGGTCCCCGGTCTGCCAGGCTGAGGCCGCGATGGCCTCGAAAATCTCGCGGGCCGGTTTGCGGTCCACTTCCCGGCCCGTGCCCGGATGGAGGAGCGCCTGCGTCCCGTTCTCTTCGACCGCCCGCATGAAGGCGTCGGTCACGGCCACGGAGATGTTGAAATTGCGCAGGGCGGGTTCGACTTTTTTGCAGGAGATGAATTCGAGGATGTCGGGATGGTCCACTCGCAGCACGCCCATGTTCGCCCCGCGGCGGCGGCCCCCCTGTTTGATGTTCTCGGTGGCGCAGTCGAAGATGCGCATGAAGGCCACGGGTCCGGCCGCCTCTCCCGCGGTCGAAGCCACGTAATCGCCTTTGGGCCGAAGCCGGGAAAAGGAGAACCCGGTGCCGCCGCCCGTGGCTTGAACCAGGGCCATGTCCTTCACCGCGTCGAAGATGCTTTCCATGGTGTCTTCCACGGGCAAAACGAAGCAGGCGCTGAGTTGGCCCTTGGGCCTGCCGGCGTTCATCAAGGTGGGGCTGTTGGGCAGAAAGGCCAGCGTGGACATGAGTCTGTAAAACGTTTCCTCCCATTCGGCCACGGCCGCGGAATCTCCCCAGGCCAGCTCGGCCGAGGCCACGCGAGCGGCCACGGCTCGGAACAGCTCCTCGGGATTCTGGGTGGTTTGCCGGTCGGGATCGCGGCGCAGGTACCGCGCCTTGAGGACCTTGAGCGCGTTGGGGGAAAGCTGGATTTCGGTCTTGATGTCGGTCATCCGCCCGTACCTTTCGCGGCCGCCAGGGGCGTCAAGCGGGTATTATGATTAAAGATAGCACAGCCCCAAGAGAGATGCACGATCGCGCACGGCGAACAGCGGTTTACGTTCGGCCGGCGCGCGAGTAAAATGAGAGCCAGAAGGCGCGGTCCTCCACACGCCGCACGACCGCGTCCCGTGAGGCTGAGGCCATGAGCAATCCAGCCAAAACCATCACCTTCCTGGGCCTCCTGTTCCTGTTGGGTTTGACCACCGACACCCTGGCCCGGCGCGCCCGCCTGCCCCGGGTGACCCTACTGCTTCTCTTCGGTTTTGTCATGGGGCCTTCCGTGTTCAATGTCATGCCCCTGGAAACCCGGCCCTGGTTCGCCCTGGTATCGGACATGGCCCTGGTCATGATCGGCTTCCTGCTGGGCGAGCGTTTCACCCGGGCCGGTCTGAAGCGCTACGGCCGGTTGGTCTTGATTTTTTCGGTCGCCGAGGTCGCGGTCACGGCAATGGTCGTCCTGGCCGGATTTCTGGTTCTTGGGGTTCCCATCGTGGTCGCCCTGCTGCTGGCCGGCATCGCCACGGCCACGGACCCGATGGCCACGCTGGACGTGGTCCGGGAAAGCCGGGCCCGGGGTGTTTTTTCGCGCACGCTGCTGGGCGTCGTGGCTATTGACGATGCCTGGGGATTGATTATTTTCAGTCTCCTGCTGACCGCGGCCCAGTCGCTGAGCGGCGGGGCGGGCGGGCCCTCCCCGATCCTGCATGGGCTGATCGAGGTGGGCGGCGCCTTGCTCCTGGGCGTGGGCTTGGGAGTACCCATGGCCTTTCTGACCGGCCGGATCAAAGCCGGCGAACCCACCCTGGTGGAGGCGTTGGGCCTGGTTTTTCTCTGCGGTGGTCTGGCCTTGTGGCTGAACGTCTCTTTTCTGCTCGCGGCCATGATCATGGGCACGGTCGTGGCCAACCTGGCCCGGCACCATGCCCGCCCCTTTCACGCCATTGAAGGCATCGAATGGCCTTTCATGATCCTGTTTTTCGTCCTGGCCGGCGCCTCCCTGGAAGTACAAAGCCTCGGTTCCCTGTGGCTGGTGGGCGGGGCGTACGTCGGCTTTCGTCTCTTGGGTCGTTTTCTGAGCGGTGTCACCGGCGGGATTTTCAGTCGACAACGAACTAGGTTCGGCCTATACATGGGGGCTTCCTTCCTGCCCCAGGCCGGCGTGGCCATGGGCATGGCTCTCTTGGCCAGCCAGCGTCTGCCGGAAATGGGTGAAATCATCCTGCCGGTGGTCATCGCCTCGACCGTGCTTTTCGAAATCTTCGGCCCGATCTGCACCCGCGTTTCCCTGGTCCGCATGGGCGAAACGCCCCCGGACCGCTAAACGCGATCCCTAAGCCGTTTCGACCGAATTCGGCAGGATCACCCGGAAAGCCGCGCCCTGCCCTTCCCCCCCGCTTTCGGCCCAGACCACCCCGCCATGAAGCTGAACCAGCCGGCGGACCAGAGACAGGCCCAGGCCGGTGCCCTTGTATTCGCGTCCGGTGGAGCTGTCCACCTGTTCAAAGGGTTCGAAGATGGTCTCGATATGTTCCGGGGCGATGCCGACGCCCGTATCCGAGACAGCGATTTCCACGCCTTGACCCGGCTTCCATTGGAGCAAGCGGTGCGGCGCGTCTCGATCGGGATCGAATCGTTTGGCGGTCAGACGGATGCGGCCGTTGTCCTGGGTGAATTTGATCGCGTTGGTCAGCAGGTTGTCGAGGATCTGCTTGAACTGACGTTCATCCGCTTGGATCGTGCCGGGCGCGTTCTCCAAATCCAGAGAGAGTTCGATACCCCGGCTCCGGGCCTCTTGCTCGATCATGGCCAGGCTGTTTTTTAGGATGGCCGCCAGGTCAATTTCCGAGACCTCCAAGGCGACTTTGCCGGCCTCCACCTTGGCCAGATCCAGGATGTCGTTCACCAGGGAAAGGAGATGCCGTCCGCTTTGTTTGATGTCGGCCAGAAACTCCTGCTGCTTCTCGCTTATCGTCCCGAACTGCTTGGCCAAAAGCAATTCGGTGAAGCCAATGATGTGATTCAGCGGCGTTCGAAATTCGTGGCTCATATTGGCCAGAAAATCGCTCTTGGCCCGGTTGGCGGCCTCGGCGGCCACCTTGGCCCGTTCCAGCTCGGCCGTGCGTTCCCGGACCCGTTTGTCCAACGCGGTATTGGTCTCCATCAGCCGCTGTTCGGCCATTTTTTGGGCGGTGATGTCCCGGCCGATACCGCTCACCGATACCACCTGGTCGCCTTGAAAGACCGGGGCGAGGCTGATCTCGCCCATGCCTCGGGTTCCGTCCTTTGCGATGAATCCGTAGCGGGTCGAGGATATTTTCTCGCCTTGAAAAACACGCTCCAGCAAGCGCAGCGAGGCGTCCATGTGGTCCACCAGCAGGAAGCTTAGGTCATGTAAGGACCGGCCCACGATCTCCTCGGGTTTGATGCCGAGCATTCTTTTTATCGAGGGTGAAATAGTGGTAAATACCAGGTTCCGGTCAAGGGAAAAAATAACGTCGAAAGCATTGTCGAAAATGAGACGATACCGCTCCTCGCTTTTTTCCATGGCCGCTCTGGCTTCTTCCTTTCTTTCCATTTCCTCAAGAAGCTGTTTGTTGGCCAAAAGAAGCTTGTTTTCCGATGTTTTGAGGCTGTTTTGAGTGTCAATCAACTCTTGGATATAAACATTCATAACGGCTTTGACCAGCAAGGCGGAAATCGCCACCAATAACAACATGATCATGAATTTCGCGCGAAGCCCCACCACAATCTCGTTCTCGGAGATGTCGGGGATTCCGAAATACAATATCAACGAAATCAAAATCATATAGCTCGCGATCCAAACAAAAGCCTCTTTTTGCTTAAAAGACCAAGTCATGACAATGGGGTAGAGGAAGGACCAAAGCATCATGCTTATTTCGCCCTTATAGCCTATCGAATACAGAACAAAAAGCGCCAGAATTCCGAAAAAAAGTCGATAGAAGATGTTCAGGCTGAGCTGGATGATTTTTTCGCTCGAAAAGAACCGAAGCGTGGCGAATTCAGATATCAACAGAAGGATCATCAAGGAAGCCGACACCCAGGCGTGAACCCTGCCCCAGGATATATTTTCAAACACCATGAACAGCAAAATCGGTATGCCGGCGCCGAGCAGGAAATGGAAGATGAACCTTTGCATTTGGATTTGGTTTCCGGCCTTGAGATGGTCAAAAAAAGGAGATAACTTCCTGTTCATAACGACCTCGCGCGGCCGCGTGGCGGCCCGGTGTTGAAAACGAAAAATATGGCAACCTCTCACTTTGGGGCGACCGCCGGATGGGCTGGTTCCGGATTCTCCGGTGGTTCGTTTTGTTCCTATTTATCAGCAGATACGGCATCTTATGGATTTTGCGGAGGCTTGTCAAGACAAGCCCCAGCGGGCTTGGCGCGTTCGGGAGGACCGTGAAGAAAGCTTGGCTGCATCTGGCTTTAAGGACCGCCTTGGTGTATGATAAATGAACACGCCCATGGCGGCCGGCTGGAACGGCCGGTTATTTCAACTGCTTACAGGAGGTGGCCCGATGCAGATCCCCGAATACGTGACCCGGCAGGAAGTGAAGCGCGTTTGCAAGGAACTCGGCCTAAGAGATTGGTCTCGCATGAAAAAACCCAAAGTCACGGACCAGGAAGCCAAAATCCTCCGCAAGGCCGTGGGTGGGGAGGCCACCAAGGTGTCGCTTGAAGCGTTTCGCACCGGGCTTGAAGTGGAATTGGAGCACGGCATCGTCTTTCCCGACGCCAACGTGACCAACAATCACCCTCTCCTGACCGGCAAGATCGTGGTGGCCCATCTGAAAGAGATGCTCGACTATTACGAACGCCTGGAAGTGGCCGAAATCGAAGGGGATTTGTACAAGGCCGTCCAGAAGAAGGACATGGCCAAGGCCGCCCGTTACTTCAAGAAGCTCTCCGCGGCCCGGCAAAAACTGGCTCAAATCGAGGCCGCCGGGCTTAAGTAACCCGCTCCACCCGAACGGGTTCCCAACGGAAACCGAAGAGGTACATCGCCATGGTTTGTTGATCGCTTTGTTGGAATGAAGCGATCAGCAAACCCGAAAAGCCGGGGTTCGGTCATGGCGGCTTGACGGCTGTTTGACGGCCTATAAACGGCCGTTAAATGGCCGGTTCAACGACCCGGCGCACGCTCGTCCCGGTCCCACCTCAACACCCCTGAAATCGCAAGGCAGGCATGGCCGGGGTCGGCTCGGAAAGAAGACCCGAGATCAAGGCACCTACCGCACGCTGTCTTCATTGGCCATACGGACCAACCCGGACCCCGGGCTCGAATCCGTGAGCTCAAGGCTTTTCCTTCCGCGTGAGAGGAATCAGACCCTAGGGCAAAAGGCGGCATGAAAAAGAATTGCAAAACCGGCTCACAACAATGATAACAATAAGTATCGACTTAACGGATGCCAAACGAGACATGCCCGTCATGATCCGATGGCAATTATCCGGGATACGATCAAGCAACCGCCAAAAGAATCAGGACGTGACCAAATGAATAAAGCGACTTGTCTCCTCGTTGGAATCTCGCTGCTGCTTGCCATCCCGGCGCTTGCTTCGGACGCGCCTGATTCTTTTTCCATCACCGGCGTGGTTCAACACCTCGTTGTACCCCCACAAAGATCATATACGTTTGTCAGCATCATCATCGGTCGGGATTTCCCGGGAAACCTTCCCGCTGATGTGGATAAAATCAGGGTCGAGGGCCCAGGCGGCACATGCCCGCTTTCCTTGGACGACTTCAAATTCGTGCTAAGAACCCGTGAATTCTGGGCGACCCTGCCCGGCTCGCCCGCCAGGGGCGCGTATCATATCACCGTCGGTGCGGGCAAGGCTCAAGGGACGTTTTCAACAACATTCGCTCAAATCGAAAAAATTCTGCCGCCCAGGGCGTTGAAAAGCCAGGCCCGCGAAGACGGCTTGGTTGCCACCAACAGGCCCGCTTTTTCCTGGGAATCGGAGCGCGGGTCGGGTCCTTGCTATTATCAACTTCAGATCAAAGATTCATCAGGAAATATAAAATATCGAAGCGCTTTCGTGAAAAATATCAACCTTTATCATCCCTTGGAAAACGTTCTTGAACCGGACCAAGAGTATTCCTTTCGAGTTCGCGTCTTTGACAGAACGGATTGGTCTTCCACCCAAAATCGATCCCAGTCGAATTGGGTTTCATTCAAGACCGCCGCCTCGCTTCATTACGACTATCTTCCGCCCGACACAACGGATGACGGCTGGGAAACGGCTCCCATCAATGCAACGAACATGAGGCTTGCCCCGCTGAAGTCCATGCTGGAATCGATTCTGAATAAAAAAACAAAAGACATCCATGGCGTGCTCCTGTTTAAGGATGGAAAGCTTATTCTTGAAGAGTATTTCGAAGGGTATAGCCGCGACAATCTTCATTTGGTCGCTTCGGTTACCAAGAGCGTGAATTCACTGCTGTTTGGTCAGGCCGTGGACAAGGGGCTTATAAAAGACCTCGACCAACCCGCTTGGGACTTTTTCCCGGAATATGACAACCCGGCGGACCTGGCAATAAAGAAAAAAATAACCATAAAGCACGTGCTAACCATGACCGCCGGCCTGGATTGGGATTATCGCTCTGTCCCGCTTGAATCTCCCGATTACCCTACCCAGCGGATGTTGGCTTCGGCCGACCCCATTGGTTTCATACTGAGCCGTGAGGTCGTGTCCCCACCAGGTCAGGTTTATAACTACAACGACGGCCTGTCTATCATGCTTGGGGAGATGACCAAAAGAGTTTCCGGCATGACCGTAAACGACTGCGCCGAGGCCTGGCTCTTCGGTCCGCTGGGCATGAAAAAGTATGTGTGGGAAACGATAAAAAACGGAATCACCCTAACGCAGGGGGGGTTGTACCTACGGCCCAGAGACATGGGCAAAATTGGCCAGTTGGTTCTACAGAACGGACAATGGCAAGGAAAACAGATCGTATCAAAACAGTGGCTGCGCGCTTCCACCACGGAGCATATCCACGGCGATGGGGTGGGATACGGATACCAGTGGCGCACGGCCGGCATTGTCCAAGGCGGAAAACACATCCGGATTGTCTGGGCGTCAGGATATGGGGGCCAGAGGATATTCATTGTGCCGGACCTTGCCCTCGTGGCCGTGATCACCAGCAAGGTCTTATACAATCCCGAGGGTGGTATCCTGGCCGAACGGCTGTTTGTTTCAAATATGCTTCCGGCCATCTTACTGGACGACGAAGCAGAAAATCCCGCGGCTTATACTGAATTACGGCCGGGGAAAATAGTTGGATGCTATACGACCGTTCAAAGTGACGCCTCCGGGTGCATCGCCCATGAAGGGAACAAGTTTTACTTGTATTTAAAGGCAATGAACAGGGAAGAAAAGTGCGAACTCAAACCAATATCCAAATCCGAACTTCTTGGGAACAGCACCAATTTTGGCGGGTTTCGTATCATGCTGAAATGGACGGCTCAGGGTCAATTGAACCAGGCCGTGTTTCAAAATGGGTTGAGAACGCTGGTGATGAAGAAAGAGAATTAGGGTTCATGTTTAAGTGATTAAAATTTGGTTGTTCACTCAAGCAAAAAACGCATAGAAGACGCGGCCGATCGGGGATTTACGCTCCCAAAGCCTTATTTCACCATGCCGGGTGAAACGGGGCCTGCTTCAAAATACCACCTCCACCTCTCCGTTTAACGCTCCACCGCTGCCGAGCTTTTTGGGCGGGCGGGGAAGCGGCTTTTAAAGGGCTTCGACCATCCGGGCTCGATGCGGCGGGGGGCTTTTCGCGTGAGCAAAGACCGAAAGACCGGGAGTCTTTGTAACGGCCCAGGGTCCTTGAAACCCTTGTCCCGCTTGATCCTGCCCGCCCCAGGCTTCCTCGGGCACTGGCGCGAAAGCATTGCCAATAAAGGCCTTACGGGTGTCCGATCCCCGTCGGTCTCGTCTCCCGGCCGAGGATAAGGGAGGAATCAGAGGATTGTTAGGCAGGAGAGATAATGGTAAAATAAACTAGAGGCCAGCGGTCTTGCGGCAGTGAACCGGCGCAACTTTTCTTTTCGGTACAGGTGGAACAGCCATTGCCCCAAGAGATTACGGCGAGTTCGGTTTGGTAGTTATTGATAGGGTCATTAAATAGATTGCATTATCGTATTGGTTTTTCAGCCAAGGCAATCTGCCTTGCAGGAGCGATCCCTTTCATGGCGGAAGGATACCCCAGGGATTCTGGATTCTGGCTTAAAACATGCCAGAATGACGTTGTTGGGTTACCGGTGTTCCATAGACCGTCACCCTGGAATGATTTAATCCAGGGTCCAGCTTCTTCGCGCGTTCCCTTCCGCTTGGTTGTCAAGTGATGTTTATGCAACTCACTTTCCGCTCTGAGTAGTATAAAAAGCGTAACCCATCTTCACAAAATGTATTTATACCACTTTCAACCAAACCAATAAAACAATCCGCAAGCGTTTTGGAAGAATGAAGATGAAAACCCGCGTCCCGTGCGCCCTATTCATAAGGAGGAAATATCATGGATAAAATGAAAGTAAGGGATCTAATGACTCCTGTGGAAAAATTCCCGAGAATATCGGAGAGTACACTTTTCTATGAGGCGCTGGCAGCGCTGGAAAGCGCCCAGGATAATTTTTCGTCCGGAAAATTCGAGCAGAGAATCGTTCTTGTGGAGAACGCGAAAGGAAAGGTGATCTCCAAAATATCCCCGATCGATCTTATTCGTGGGTTGGAAGCAAACTACAGCCGGATAGACGTTGGGGAAACCCTGAAGCGTTTCGGGCTGAGATATATCTGGGAGAGCATGCAAAAGGACTTCCAGTTGTGGCAGAATCCGTTCAAAGACCTATGCCGCAAGGCCGCGGAGGTGAAAGTAAAGGACTTTATCAAGCCTCCGCCAGAGGGACAAATCGTGGGTCCGGATGATCCTTTGGACAAATGTTTTCATCTTTTCGTCATGAACCGGCATGACACGCTTTTCGTAATGGAACGCAATGAAATTATTGCGTTACTAAGATTTTCAGATGTGTTTAAGATGGTCGGACAAAAAATGAAGGAATGCGCTATTTCTTGATTCGACAATGAATGAGATAAGTTGCGGAATACCGCCGCTTTTTATCGATCAATGAAAAAGAGGCTGGTGATGCGGTTCGCGAGAAAGGGTTTAACTCTTATGAATTCTTGGGAGGGATAAGATGCTTCCAAAAGATACAAAGGATGACGGCAGCCAGCCTCACGAATTGCTATTTTATAAATTTATTATCAATAGCTTGCCCATCGGAGTGCTGACCGTTGATTCGGATGTTAGAATAACCGGATTTAATGTTCGCGCGGAACAGATCACGGGTTTTACCCAAGAAGAGGTGCTGGGTCGTTTTTGTGGAGAAATTTTACGGGGGAACATGTGCGGGCGTACCTGTCCATTGCGATCCGTGTTGTCCCGCGAACGGCCGGTGATCGGGGCGGAAACGGTCATACATGGCAAGGACAACAATTTAATCCCGGTTCGATTGAGTACCGGCGGTCTGTTTGACCAATCTGGAAATCTTATCGGTGGCGTCGAGGCCTTCCAGGATATCTCGCGCTTTAAGTCCTTGGAAAGAGAAAAGAGCAATCTGATCTCGATGATCGCCCATGACATGAAGTCGCCGATTATCAGTATTCATGGGTTTGCTCATCGGCTGTTGAAGGAAAAGCCGGAACCGAGCGGGAAAGAAATAAAGTATCTAAAAATCATAGAAAGCGAGACCGAAAAGCTGGAATCCCTCATCATGGAATTCCTGGAATTTTCCCGTCTGCAAACAGGACAGATTCAGCTAAACGCAAGCGCCACTTCGATCGACATGGAGCTCTATGATCTTTACGAAGTTTACAAACCAATCGCCGCGGACAAGAATCTTGAAATAAAACTCGTATTGGAAGAACCCCTTCCCATTATTACCGCGGACACAGACCGGTTGCGTCGCGTATTCACCAATGTTTTGGACAATGCCGTCAAGTATTCCCGGGAAAGCGGAACCATCACCATCATCACCAAACAATCCCCGGAGGAAGTGGTCGTGCAAATTGAAGACCAGGGAATAGGCATCGAAGCCTCTGAACTGCCTTATATCTTTGAGCCCTTTCATCAAGGCCATGACAGCGATCGCAAAAAAGGCGTGGGCTTGGGGCTGGCCGGGGCCAAGACGATTGTCGAGGCGCACGGCGGTTCCATCGCGGTCGAAAGCGAACAGGGCAAAGGTTCGGTCTTCACGATCACCCTGCCGAAATAACGTATTCTTTCCCACGGGTTGATTTCAAGAAATCAATTTAGTATCATCTGTTGTCGCGTCAAGCGGCTGTGGCGGCTTTGGGAGTCAACACATTCTTTAAGACCAAGCCGCCATCCGCAGCGAAGTTGACCGTGGGAGGAATCGGAAAGTTTAGACATCCCGGCAGAACGCCGATTCATAGTTGGACGGAGATTCAACATCACCTATTGTATTAGCTATAAAGGATAATATCATGACCGGCAAACCAGACCCAGTGACATGGCTCGCCTCCGTATGGACCAAGGAGAAGGGCAGGCGCATCGCCTCCACCACCAGCGACGGTCAGACCTCGACCATCACCTACCTGACCGAGTCGCAATACGGCGACTACAAGCCCATCACCCCCCCGGACGGCAGCAAGATCGCCTTCTTCCGGGTGACCAATGAGATGGACAAAAAAACGGGCGACGTGACGCTTTGGCGATCCAGGATCTGCGTGATGAATCCGGACGGCACGGACGTCCGGGAACTCACGGACGACACCTACTTCAACGGCAACCTGCACTGGACGCGGGACAACACCAATCGCATCACCTGGTTCCGCATCACCAACGATACCGGTGAGCCGTTCACGTATTCCAAGGTGAAAACCTGGCGGACCTCCTGGGACGCTGTTCCCGGCGAAGAGGAGATGCTTTCCGATCCGAACGATCCGGACTATTATCGCGAATTCGGCCACTCGAGTCTCAGGGATGGACGTCTCTGGATTCTGCGCGGCAGCAGAAGGAACTTCCTGATGACGCCCGATCCCGTGGGCCAGCCGGTTTACGAGCCGGTCAGCTACCCCTTCGATCCCATGCACTTGCACAAAATCTGCATATCCCACGACGAAACCAAGATTTCCTACATGAAGCAGACCATGGAGAACCTGAAGAAGGATGAGTACATGGGCGCCGTTCTCTGCATCGCGGATTTCGATGCTTCCGCGCCGGCCATCACCAATGAAGTGGCCTTCACCGAGCAGAATTACAAAAGCCTCATCTGGTACACCAGCTTTTCGCCCGACGACAAACGTATCCTTTACACGGTCGACGGGAAAGTTTTCGAGTACGACATTGAGAACAAGACCCACAGGAAAGTCTCGACCGACGACTCCGTTGAGTACCGCTACCCCAGCTACATCGGCAGCGTCAAGTAGGTCCCAGGGAGATGGGAGGAATTCGCTT
>Ga0209163_1000360_pt1 | contig 94600 bp, 80 predicted proteins | sample MTBAKSrepl2MetaG_FD_187457 | JGI IMG/M metagenome (GOLD analysis project Ga0209163, IMG submission 187457) | Enrichment culture microbial communities om Arthur Kill intertidal strait, New Jersey, USA, that are MTBE-degrading - MTBE-AKS2 (Arthur... | ecosystem: Environmental > Aquatic > Marine >...
TTCTGCATAGCCCTCACCTGTTCAGTGAATTGACAACAGGAAACACTATCGCAGACTTTGCATACATTATCAACTAGTTACGGACCAATTCGGAATAAAATGATAGCCGTCGTTTCACGGATTCAGGAATAGGTCTTAAACATGTTTTGTTAGTTCTGTATGTAAGGCACGAAATATGGATGAGAACACATCATTGGGACAGACAACTGTAGCGTCTCTTGTTAGTATTGTAATTTTTTCCTTTGCCTATACATTATTGTTCCAATCTTCGAATCGTTGTTGAATCTTTATGGCACGTTGGTTGTTCCAGAAGGAATTCGGGCAGATAATTCGAACATTCTGAACTTGACAGTCCGTGCAATTGTCTCTTCGGGTTTATCGGCGGCTGCCGCGCTTGTTGTTACCTTCAAGTTCTTTTCAAGCGCACACGTGAAAACGGTGGGGGTTGTTTTTCCCTTGGCTGTTGTGGCTTGGGCCGGTTTTTTCGTTTACGGTGGATTTATGCTCGGTAACTGGGAACTGCCCTTGGCGATTGGCTTGTTCTGCGCTGCCCCCGCACTCTTTGTGGCTTACCTGATAGGCAGGCAAGAGTCTTGAACGCCGCAACGGCCAGTTGGCTGTGCCGGGTACAAGTTGAGCTTAGGCGTGCATGTATGCGTGCGGCGAATTCGCAGGATGCGGCCGATAACCGATCTGCGACTCAATAGAATCATTGGGTAGTCGGGAAACATTACTGCGACCCCTAAACGGGAGCCTTCGAGAGACCGGGGGGCTTTTTTGTGTCCCGTGTTCGAAAAACTGTAGACCAAAGGAACACCACAGGATACTGGGTAAATTTGGCTTCTCATTAGAGGGGAAACCCCATCGGCCTTTTTGCGAATGTGGGACAGACATGGGACAAAATGTGAGCGATGTAAAAAAGATGGGCGAACACTGCTTGTAACTTATTGATATTCTTGGCGCGCCCGGCATGATTCGAACATGCGACCTACGGATTCGTAGTCCGGCGCTCTATCCACTGAGCTACGGGCGCGTGACGATTGCTTATAACGTAGACGACGTCTTGAATCAAGAACAAGTTTGGCGTGAGCAGGATCCGAGTCCGCGCTTCTCGCGCCGCCCCCGCGGGTTCAAGAGACCGGAACGTCGCGGATCTCCGAGGAGCGGTTTGATCCAAGGCGTTTCGCCGACAAAAGAAACCAGACTCCTCCGGCCGAACCGCGATTCGGGACCACCACGGCCCCTCGGGATCACCCGGATGGGGGACGCCCCGTTGCCCGAAATCGACCACGCATCCCTCAAACAGGTTCCCTCTCCATAGGCAGGTCCTTTACAAGGAATCGGAGAAAGGCTATAAGTCCTCCCGGACGGCGCGACGAAGGGCTATGCGATCCCGTCCGCTGTTTTTTCCGCTGTCGTCGAGGGGGGCGACGAGTCCTTTTTTTCTCTCCGTTTCATCCGGGAGCTTCCTGAAAAGCGAGCGTGTATCGGGGTCGGGTCTTTTCATGAATCCATTTTCGCAGCCGCCTGAGGCCGGACAAGACCGGGTTCTCGCCGGAGATATCGGAGGGACCAAGGTACGCTTGGGCGTATTTTCCGCCAATGGCTCCCGGCTGATACCGCACCGGGTGGAAACCCACCTCGTGGATCGGTATTCGAGCTTCGAACAAGTGTTGGAAACCTTCATGACGGGAGAGGCGGAGTCCCTGGACCGATGCTGCCTGGGGGTCGCAGGCCCCGTGGTGAGAGGAAAATGTTTTACCACGAACCTGCCGTGGGTGATCAGTGAAAACGATATCCGGAAACGTTTCGGGCTGTCCCGGGTGCGGCTCGTCAATGACCTGGTGGCCATGGCCGATTCGCTGGACGTGCTGGAAGAAGACGACATCTGGGTCATCAACCGGGGAATCGAGCAACCCCAGGCGAGCCGGGGACTCATCGCGGCGGGGACCGGCTTGGGTGAGGCCTACCTGTTCTGGAACGGGGCCGGATACACGGCGCTTCCATCGGAAGGCGGGCACGCGGATTTCGCCCCGAACAACCCGCTCCAGGCGGAGTTGTGGCATTACCTCCACAAACGGTTTGGTCACGTGAGCCTGGAGCGGATTCTATCCGGCCCGGGACTTCTCAATGTCTACCGATTTCTGAAGGATACCCGGAAGGCGCCGGAACTGGACCGTGTGGCCCGGCGGTTGGAACAGGAGTCTCCCGCCCAGGTCATTTCCGAGGCCGCGTTGGCCAAAGAGTGCGCCCTGTGCCAGGCCGCGCTGGATATATTCACCTATGTGTATGGAGCGGAGGCGGGGAACCTGGCCCTGCGAGGGTTTTGCCTGGGAGGCGTTTACCTGGGCGGAGGCATTGCGCCCAAGATACTGGATAAGCTCAAAGAACCCCTGTTCATGAAAGCCTTTGTGGCCAAGGGGAGGCTCACGAGTTTCCTGTCCAAAGTCCCGGTCAAGATCATTCTGAACGATCGGGCCGCGCTCTACGGGGCCGCGGCTCGAGCACTTACCTTATAGGGCCGTTGAAAAACGCGACCAAGGCCTGATCCGTTTCGAGGCCTTCACCGGAAAAACGGATCCAGGACCGGCGCGAGTCGCCAAGTCTTCTTTTCCCATGTCCATTGTTCCGTATGGGATACCTCGTGCAGCTTTCCTTCCCGCTCCCGGTAGAACTGCGTGCGCACGCGCACGGTTCCCCGGCGGCCCGAGGGATCCGTCTCCAGGTTCAGGATCTCGTAGTCGACGATGCGGAGCCGCATAACCTCCAGTTCTTTGCTACGGCGCTGAAATACGTCACGGGAAGTCTCGCCCACGAAATGTTCCGCCCGGTGGTATTCCCCCCACTTGAGGGCGTCGTGGTAGGCCGCCGCCGAAGACTGCAACCGGTCGGGACGCGGACTCGCGCATCCCGCTGCTATCAGGAAAAGGAGGATTGTCGTACGGAAAAGCGGGTGGGTGATATTCAAAACGGATTTCATGAACCCCCCTGGCGGTCTGTTGGAGGACAGGATCGGCGGCGAAACGGTCCGAGACGATGAAAAAGAAGGCGCGTGAATCGTGACAAACAAGCCGTCGATCGAGTGTGCTCCGGATCGGATTTTGACCGGCCTGCCGCCGTAGGGTATGGGTCGGCATCAAACTTCGAACGGCTGCATCCTGCCGGGCCGGGGCGGATGCATCCAGGGAGAACGGGCGATAACACGGCCTTCGTCCCCTTCGGGAGCCGCTCTCCGGGGAGAAACGGCGCGCTCGAATGGAGCGGAGGGGGGAACCGGAAAATCCGCTTGCCCCGAAGGGAGGAAGCCTGTCGGATTAGCGGTGGAAATCTCCACCTGGAAAGCGCCTAATGCATGGAGTCTCGGCTGCGGACGTTTTCCATGGCCGCCTCCAGGATGTCCTCGGCCTTGGGATAGGCCTGGTGAATCTCCTGTACCGCGTTGTGGAATTCACCGATGGTCCAGTGAGGCATTCGCTCCAGCGTGTCTATGAGTTCGAAAAGCTTGCCCTTGTGCTGGTTGGGGAAAGATACGGCATTCAATCCCTCATCGCTGACCACGTGCAGGACGATGCGGTCCTGCCGATCCAGATCCCGAAGGATGCTCTTGCCCGTGCGCCCCGTTCCGAAATCGCCGTGGAAATTGAACGGAGCCGCATAGCAGAAGGAGCCCGCCCTGAGGGAAAAGAAGAAAACCCCCAGTCGCTCCTGAACCATGACTATGTGTGGAAACAACAGAATTTCGGAGGGATGGACGAACCGTTCTTCCCGCACGACCAGAGTCAACTCGGGAATCCCGCTCGGGGTTACCAGATGGGATACGGTCATATACCCCGGGGGAGCCTCCAGCATGAACTTGAGTATGTCCGGTACCGGGCCGCTCATGAGCACACGCCTCTTGTCGGAACAGATTCACCGGAGAAAAAAACCCCTATCGAAGCCGCGGGGCAGTCCAGCCTCGATAGGGAAATTCCGGGCTAAACCGGGTTCATCCCCTTCTCATCCACTATCATCGCATTCACAGTCGTTCGCACGCCCGGTAGGTTGTTTTGTATCCGAGAAGATCCCTGAAGTCAAGACGCCTGGTCAGAAAAAAAAACGCACCCGGGGCGGGTCGCTCCGGGTGCGGATTCCCGCCGGCGGTTCTCCATTTTCGGGTTCCAATGGGGCGCGTTTTGCTATATTAACAGGCTGTTGAAAAACGCGATTTGCTTCGTTGCGCTTCATCCTGCGTCATTGCGGCGTACTGGTTGTACGCCTCATTCCTCAGGATTGGCGCGCCTTGCATCTCATCGTTTTTGAACAGCCTGCGCGAAATGCTGTTTTTCAATGGGCTGTTAAAAGGATCCCCTTTGGATAAGCAGGATATTTCAGGGAACGAAACGGGCCGCTTTTCACCGATCCGAGACCACGGTCGGCGCCGCAGGCGAATCCGGGAACGGCCGGGAATTCATCGAAGCGCCGCAACGCACCGAGCGGATCCGTTCCAAGTATATGCAGGAGGCGCCATGCCGAAATTATCCGTAAATGTAGATCACGTGGCCACGGTGCGGCAGGCCAGAAAAGGGTTCGAGCCGGATCCGGTCACGGCCGCATTGCTGGCCGAACTTGCCGGGGCCGACGGCATTATCGCCCACTTGCGGGAGGACCGGAGGCACATTCAGGACCGGGATATCCGCCTGTTGAGACGGGTGGTGACGTCCAAGTTCAATCTGGAAATGGCCGCAACGGAGGAAATGATCCGGATCGCCGTGGAACTGAAGCCGGACCTGGTGACCCTGGTTCCCGAGAAACGCGAGGAGTTGACCACGGAAGGGGGACTGGACGTGCGGTCCCGGCTGGAGTACATACGAGAGGTGATCTCGCGGTTGAAAGCCGGAGGAGTCCGGGTAAGTCTGTTCGTGGATCCTACGCCGGAGCAGGTGGCGGCCGCCCGGGAAGTCGGGGCGGACCTCGTGGAACTGCACACGGGGACCTATGCGGAAGCCCAGGGGGAAGACGAAGCCCGCGGGCGTTTCGAGGAATTGGTGACTTCCGCCTGTGAAGCCCGGGGGTACGGATTGGGTGTCGCCGTGGGGCACGGCCTCACGTACAGGAACGTGAAACGGTTCCGGGGCGTGGCGGAAATCGAGGAATACAGCATCGGGCATTCCATCGTTTCCCGTGCGGTCCTGGTGGGCATGGAGCAGGCCGTTCGTGAGATGATCCGGCTGATCAACGGGTGAACGGATCATGATCATCGGAGTCGGCGTGGACTTGGTGCAGATCTCCAGGATCCGGCGGGTGGAAGACCGCTGGAAGGAGCGGTTTCGGAAGCGCGTGTTCACGGAAGCCGAGATCCGCCTGTGTGCGGCCCGGCCTCGCCCCGCCGCCGCTTTCGCCATGAGGTTCGCGGCCAAGGAGGCCGTATCCAAGGCTCTGGGGACGGGATTCCGGCAGGGAGTCGCCTGGCGGGACATCGAAGTGACGCACAATGAACACGGCAAGCCCGGGCTTAACCTGCACGGCAAAGCGGCCCGCATGGCCCGCAGCCTGGGCGTTAACCGCTTGCACGTCAGTATGTCCGACGACGGCGCCTACGCGGTGGCCATGGTGGTTCTGGAGGCTTAGTATGCGGCTGGTTACGGCGGACCAGATGCGGGATCTGGACAGGAGGACCATCCAGGAAGCCGGGGTGCCGGGCGCCGTTCTCATGGAGAACGCCGGACGCACCGCATACCAGGTGATTTTCCAGGAATACGGTCCGTTCCGCGGGAAGCGCATCGTGGTGTTCGCGGGACCCGGCAACAACGGCGGCGATGGATTTGTTCTGGCGAGGTACTTCCATCAGGACGGGGCTCACGTCCGGGTGTTCCTGGTTGCCGATGCCGGGCGGGTTTCCGGGGACGCCCGCGTCAATCTGGACATCTGCAGGAATATGGATATCCCCGTCCGGGAAGTTCGCTCGGAAGGGGACGAGGCTTTCCAGATCCACAATGAATCCGGAATCCGCTTGATGGTGGACGCCTTGTTGGGGACCGGTTTGAACTCCGACATTCGAGGGTTGTACCGAAAAGCCGTTCAGACGATGAACGCGGCATCGGCGCCGGTGGTGGCGGTGGATATTCCGTCGGGTCTCGATTCGAACCGGGGAATTGTCCTGGGTGAGGCGGTGCGGGCGGATCTTACCGTAACGTTCGGTCTTCCCAAGATTGGACAGGTTTTGTATCCGGGGCGGGAACATGTGGGACGTCTGGTGCTCGTGGACATCTCCATACCGAATCGTTTCATCGAAGAAGCGCATATCGAACAAGCCCTGCTTACTCCGCAGACGGTTCAAGCGCCTCCCTCGAGAGCGGCGGACGCCCACAAGGGGCATGCGGGCAGGCTGTTCGTACTGGCCGGAGCACCGGGTAAGACGGGAGCCGCCGCCCTGACGAGCCTGGCCGCGGTTCGGGCCGGGGCGGGTCTGGTCACGTTGGGCGTCCCCCGAAGCCTGAATCCCATCCTGGAGGCCAAGATCACGGAACCCATGACCTGGCCGCTTCCGGAAACGGATGACCGGACCTTAAGCCCCAAAGCCTTCCCGGAGATTCTGAAACAGCTTGAAGGTCAATCGGCGTTGGCGTTGGGACCCGGCTTGTCCGCGCATTCGGAAACCGTGGACCTGGTGCTTCGGTTGGTGGAGGCCTGTCCCGTACCCGCCGTACTGGACGCCGACGCGCTCAACGCCGTGAGTCGGGATCCCGGCGTGTTGACCAAAGCACGGGCTCCGCTCATTCTTACGCCTCATCCCGGAGAGATGGCCCGCCTCGCCGGCGGGTCCATCCAGGATATCCAGAACGACCGCCTGGGCGTTGCGAGGCGGTTTGCCCAAACACACCGCGTGGTGCTCGTGCTCAAGGGCGCCCGAACCTTGGTGGCGTTTCCGGACGGTAACGCGTTCGTGAATACCACGGGGAATCCCGGCTTGGCCGGCGGGGGTACGGGGGATGTGCTCACGGGGATTATTGCCGCTTTTCTGGCCCGGGGTATGACGGCGGGGGAAGCGGCCAAGAGCGGAGTGTATCTGCACGGTCTGGCGGGGGATTACTGCCTCCGCAACCTGGGTCCCGTGGGATATCTGGCCGGGGATCTGTGCGATGCGCTTCCCCGGTGTCTTTCCGGCCTGGACAGCCTTCCTGCGGAACCCGCCTCCTCGATTCCCTTGACCGTGCCGGTGCCTTGAGAACAACAAGGAGACGGGATGAGACGGGCATGGGTGAACAGGCGCACTCCAAGGGGTATATGTACAAAGCGGTGTGGGTTTCTGCTTCCGCCGAGGAAACGGAGCGACTGGGGGAAGGTCTGGGTCGATGTCTCGAAGCCGGCGACGTGCTGGCCTTGAGCGGGGATCTGGGAGGCGGAAAGACCACGTTCACCCGTGGGGTGGCGCGAGGTCTGGACGTTCCCGAAGAAGTGCCCGTACAGAGCCCGACGTTCACCCTGATTCACGAGTATCCGGGCCGAATGGCCATGCACCACCTCGATTTGTATCGTCTGGAACCGGGTCCGGCTCTGGAAGAACTGGGAATGGAGGAGTATCTCTACCCGGACGGCGTCAGCGTCATAGAATGGGCCGAGAAGTTGGGCTCCGAGATGCCCGAGGGGGCGCTTCGCGTGCTCTTCCTGTATTTGGATGAGCGGGAGCGGCGCATCGAATGCTCCGGGACGGGAGGGCGTGTGCGAAGGCTTCTGGATGCCCTGTCGCGATGGATGCCTCCTGGAAGCCGGGAGATGAGCCGGCCGGGGACATCGGCGGACGAGGAGGGATCCCGTTGAGCAGAGTGCGGGATTTCGGAAGAAGCGTGCGTGGATCTTAGCAGGCCGTTGAAAAACGCGATCTGCTGCGTTGGGCTTCATCCTTCGTCATTGCGGCGTACGGGTTGTACGCCTCATTCCTCAGGATTCGCCCCACGCCCAAGGCGTGGCTTGCATTTCATCGTTTTGGACCGGCCTGCCCGCAATACGGTGGTTCAACGGGCTGTTGGGAAGTGGCATTGCAGAGGAGGAACAGGATTTGGCTTTGATTGTGCAAAAATTCGGTGGGAGTTCCGTTGCCGATCTGGAAAAGATCCGAAACGTGGCTCAGAAGGTACTGGCAAGCCGGCAGGCCGGAAATCGGATGGTGGTGGTGCTGTCGGCCATGCAGGGGGAAACGGACCGGCTGATTCAGTTGGCCCAATCCATGACTCCGGACGTGGACGCCCGGGAATTGGACTGTCTGCTGGCCACCGGCGAGCAGACCACGGTCTCTCTGATGGCCATGTGCCTGATATCCATGGGGCAGCCGGCCGTATCCCTCTTGGGTTTCCAGGCGGGGATTCAGACGGACGACGTGTATGGAAAGGCGCGCATCGAAGACGTGGACACCACACGGCTCCGGCAGGAACTGGATCTGGGAAAAGTCGTGGTGGCGGCCGGTTTTCAGGGGCTGGATTCCCATTCCAACGTGACCACGCTGGGACGAGGGGGGTCGGATACGACGGCGGTGGCTCTGGCGGCGGCTTTGAAAGCGGACGTCTGTGAAATCTACACGGATGTGACGGGCGTCTTCACCACGGACCCCAACGTGGAGCACAGGGCTCGTAAGCTGTCCAAGATAAGCTACGACGAAATGATGGAAATGGCCAGCCTGGGAGCCAAGGTGCTCGAGATTCGATCCGTGGAGTATGCCAGGAACTATGAAGTGCCGCTTCATGTGCGGAGTACGTTCTCCGATGAAGAAGGGACCATGGTGATGAAGGAGGATGAGGAGATGGAGAAACAAGTGGTGTCCGGAGTGGCGTACAACAAGAATGAAGCCAGGGTCACCATCACCAAGGTTCCGGACAAGCCGGGAATAGCCTACAGGATTCTGAAACCGGTGTCGGACGCCAATATCGTGGTGGACATGATCATTCAGAATACCCGGGCCGAAGCCATGACCGATTTAACATTCACGGTTCCGAGGAAGGATTTCAAGAGAACCATGGACCTGGTCCAGGGGGTGGCGCGGGAAATCGGAGCGGTGCGGGTGACGGGAGACGCGAACATCGCCAAGGTGTCCATTGTAGGCGTAGGCATGCGGAACCATCCGGGTGTGGCCTGCACCATGTTCGGTGCGTTGGCCGCGGAGAACATCAACATCATGTTGATCAGTACCAGTGAGATCAAGATTTCCTGTCTGATCGACGAAAAGTACACCGAGTTGGCGGTGAGGACGTTACACAGGACTTTCGGATTGGATCGGGGAGCGGAATCGGAGAACGCGGCTCATCCGGAATGAACGGGCCGCCGGAAACGCATTTTTCAGCAGGCTGTTGAAAAACGCGATCTGCTGTGTTGCGCTTCGTCCTTCGTCATTGCGACGTACTGGGTGTGCGCCTCATTCCTCGGGATTCGCGCGCCTTCCATCTCATCGTTTTTCAACAGCCTGTCCGAAATGCTGTTTTTCAACGGGCTGTCAGGAGGAGGATTTCACACGGAGGAATCCGCCGCTCTCACCATGGCCCCCATTTCCTGCACCATCTGCACCAACCGGAATACGGCGTTGTTGATGGCTTCGATGGAGCGGTACCGGGGGTCATTGGGGTCCATATCCAGCATGAGCAATTGGGCCTTACCGGAAATTATGGTGAGGGGTTGGTTCAAATCGTGGGCCGCGCGACGCAACTTTTTGAACACTTCAGAGAGACTTCCCGAAGAATCCTCGCAGTGGGAAGATGCGGATCGTCGCTGGATGATATGAACGTTCATGCCTCCATCTCCCAAGGACAGGCGCCCGGTGCGCACCGCCACGGGGATTCGTTCGCCGTTCAGGCTTTGGGCCATGGACGTGAAGGCGAAAGAAGTTCCTTCCGGGACGTGGGCGGGAAGATCCGGCAGGAGTTCGGATACCGGCAACTGTTTGATGATGTGCCTGGATTCACACCCGAAGAGGATCAGAGCCGGCTGGTTGGCAAAGGCCGGTTTCCCGGAGGATTCGACGATGACCGCCGCGGGGAGTTCGTCCAGAAGAGTCGCCAGGGTTGCTTCGGTGGTCTGAAATTCCGCCATGACGTTTTCCTCCTTGAATCGGAGAAGGGGAAGGGGAAACCGTGTACACCGAGTTCTTCGTTCCTTCCTTTCCAGGCATGGCCCGGTTGTGAAGTTTCCGGATGCGAGGGAAGAAACCGTATGATCTCCAAAGGCGCGCTCAAACCGTATCGTTCGCCCAAACCGTTGTCAAGAAATAGATGGGAGTTTATCCGGATCCGGGGATGCGGGGATGCTGCGGGTTCCGGACGCTTCGATGTCAACGGGCCGCCGCCATATATCCCGGGATGTGCGGATCCGGAGCCAAGCCGGCTTCGGCGCTTCTTTCTCTCCGCCCGTGAGCCGCATCCGTCTGCGCGCCGGCGCGTTCGGAGAGGCGCGGACAGGCGTCACTGCGACCCGCCGCGGCTGTGTCTCGTTTCTCAGGGGTTGCCTAATCCGTATCTCAAGGCCGGCCATCGAGCGGCGCCCCGGTTCTTCAACCGTACAGGGGGCGAGAGCGACGGCCTGTAGGAGTGTGCAGGGATGACCGCATGGAACTGATTCGTACAAGACTGGCTGAAGGGGCTCGTTCGGCCCGGGGTATCGCCGTGATCATCGACGTATTCCGAGCGTTCACCTGTGAACCCGTGTTGGTTTCCCTGGGCGTTCAGAAACTGATTCTGGAGCCGGATCCGGAACGATGCAGAGCCATGAAGACCAGTGACCGGGTGCTGCTCCTGGGGGAAGTGGATGAGCGTCCCGTCCCGGGTTTCGATGCGGGCAATTCTCCGCATGAGATCCTGTCGTTGGGAAGGGCGTTTTTCCAGGGGACGACGGTGGCGCACCGGACCACGGCCGGAGTCACGGGAGCCGCCCACGCCGTAAGGAACGCGGAAGAAGTGCTGCTGTGTTCCTACGTAACGGCCGGAGCCGTGGCTCGGTATATCCGGCGGAAGAATCCTTCCCTGGTTACCCTGGTGGCCATGGGAACGCGCACCGTCGAACCCGCACCCGAGGACGAGGCCTGTGCGGATTATCTAGAGCATCTTCTGACGGGCGCCGCGTACGACCATTTTCAGGCCGTGACTCGGGTGCTGGCCCATGAACAGGCACGGAAATTTCTTTACGGCGGGATTCCGTACCTGCCTCGAGAAGATCCGGTATACTGCCTGCAGCGGGATGTATTCGACTTTGTGCTCCGCGCCCGGCGGGAAGGCGACCGGATCGTGGCCGAGGCCGAAGGAGTCAAACCGTAGCAGGCCGGTGAACAACGCGATGTGCGTCGTTGGGCTTCATCTCTTGTCATTGCGGCATACTGTAGTTACGCCTGATTTCTCAGGATTCGCCCCACGCCCAAGGCGTGGCTTGCATCTCATCGTGTTGCACCGGCCTGCGCGCAATAGGGTTTATCAACGGGCTTATAGAGAGATCCCCGGCATTGAGGAGGGGGCCTGAATAGTGTCTCAGGAGTCGAAGAAACGACCGGCCCTTTTTGAACTGGAGCGTGTATCCCTGAGCTTGAATCATGGCCGGTGTCTCTTTCGAAATGTGTCACTGGTCATAGGAAAGGGCGAGTTCCTGGTGCTGCGGGGACCCTCGGGGGCGGGCAAATCGAGTTTCCTCCGGTTGTTCAATCGGTTGGATGAACCTTCCGAGGGCAGGATCCTGATCGAGGGGACGGATGCGGCGCGCCTTCCCGTCACCGAACTTCGGAGGCGCGTGGTATATCTCCACCAGGTTCCCGTCCTGCTGGAGGGATCCATCCGGGAAAATCTATCGGTCCCGTTCCGCTTCAAATCGGCGAGAGGACAGATTCCCCCCGATGATTCCGTTCTGGAAGCTTGGCTGACCCGGTTTTCACTCACGGCTCTCGCCCTCGGGGACGATGCAAAGTCCTGTTCCGTGGGCGAAAAACAGCGAGTGTGTTTGATCCGCGCCTTGATGCTGAATCCGGACATGCTGTTGCTGGATGAGCCCACATCCGCCCTGGATCCGCCCTCGGCTCGTATTGTGGAGGGAGAGATCCTTCGCGCGAACCGGGATCAGGGAATTACAATACTGATGGTGACTCACCGTGAAACGGAAGGCAACGGGGGGAGCATTCGCCGTCGGCTGTATCTATCCGATGGAGAACTCAGGGAGGTATAGGCATGGCCCCTGTGGATATGGGAATATTTCAGCTGGGCCTGTGCCTCTTGTTCGTGCTTGTGACGGGAATTTGTTCCCTGCTGCTGAAGCTGGACTTGGAACGGGAGCTGCTGTGGGGAACCGTGCGGACCTTCGGCCAATTGTATCTCATGGGATACCTGCTGAGGTTCTTGTTCGCCGTGGATTCCATGTGGCTGGTGCTGAGCGTCTTTTCCGGGATGATCGGCTTTGCCGCGTGGATCATCCGCGGCCGCGTCCGGGAGCGGTCGGTCTCCTTTTTCCGATCCACGCTTCTGTCTATGCTGGTTTCGTATATGGCGGTCACCGTGGTGGTCACGGCGGTGATCGTTCAGGTGAATCCCTGGTACCTGCCCCGGTATTTCATTCCCCTGGGCGGCATGGTCATCGGAAACTCGATGAACGCCGTGGCCTTGTCCCTGGAGCGCCTGTTTTCGGAACTCAGGACACGCCGGGACCAGATGGAGATGATGCTTTCTCTGGGTGCGGATTATCGGGAAGCCACGGGCGCCATGTTTCGAAGCGCCGTGGGGGCCGGCATGATACCTTCCATCAATGCCATGATGGGGGTGGGAGTAGTATTCGTGCCGGGCATGATGACCGGACAGATATTGGCCGGAGCCGATCCGCTGTTGGCCGTAAAATACCAAATCGTGGTCATGCTCATGCTCACATCGTCCACGGCGATGGGAAGCATACTGGTGGTGAGCCTCGTAAGGAAGAAGTGTTTCACGGCGGCTCAGCAGCTTCGCCTGGGCCTGCCGTCTCATCGAAGCGGCCTATCGGAGCGGTGATGCGAGGAGTATATCCCTCGTTCCCGCGGCGGTCTACAGCGCCCGCATCCACTCGGGTCTCAGCGGCGCTTGACCGTCCAGAGCCCGGTCGATGAGTTCCAGGGCTTGGGTCTGTTCCCTGGGAAGACGGGCTTTCACCGGAAGGTAGTTGGATGCGTGATTCGAGAAGAACAGGCCGCCGCTCAGGTGGGTGTGAGCGATCATCTCGCGGAGTTCCAGCAGTATTTCCCGAATTTTGGGGACCTGGAATTCGCCCCGATCCCGTTCTTTCTCGAGTTCCGTGCCCGGCGTCACCATGACGGTGAGGGCTCCCACATAATCCGGGTCCATGCGGCTCAAAACGTCTCCCGTGGCCCGGGCATGTTCCAGGGAGTGTTCCGTCCCCGCAATCCCTAACAACACCGTGACGCTCAGCTTGAAGCCGGCCTCTTTCAGCCTGCGGCCCTGCAGCACCAACTGATCCGGAGCGGCTCCCTTCCGAATGCGCCGCAGGGTTTCCGAATCCCCGCTTTCCACGCCGTAATATACGATCCCCAGGCCTTTATTTTTAAGTACGGCCAGTTCGTCGTCCGTTTTCATCCGGACCGACTTGGCGTTGGCGTACAGGCCCACTCTTCGCACCCAGGGAAGCATTTCCCGGATGGAGTCGAGAAGATGAACCAGACGTTGCTGGGGCAGGATCAACGCGTCGCCGTCCATGATAAACAGACGGTCCTGTCGGGTGCAGTATCGGGCCGCGAAACGGAGGTCGCTCAGAATGGTTTCCTCGTCTTTGATACGAAACCGTTTGTCCTTATACGTTCCACAAAACGTGCATTTGTTATGGCTGCACCCGAGCGTTGCTTGCAGCAGGATGCTGAAAGCCTCGCTGGGAGGGCGAATGATCATGCCTTCGTAATGCATGCCGTCGTCGGGTGAATGCATTGGGGAATTCTCCTGTGTTCGCGATGTGAGGGCCGATTTTTTGCGCTCGTTGTTTGTCCGGCCCCTGGGGCCTAAGATAACGGTTTTCCCCCGGTGGTTCAAGAGGAAGCGCCGAGGTCGAGGCGTTGGTCATGGCGGAATCGGCGGGAAAAGCGCGGAATCGGGTCTGCGTGGGGCGTAAGCCGGCGGGGTCAAGAGTCCAGAATGTCACGGAGCTTCTGGGAGAATGCACAGAGATCGAAGGGCTTCTGGATGAACCCATTGCACCCCTTGGAAAAAAGCTCCTGCATTTCTTCGTCCGTACATCCTCCGCTGGCGATCAAAACACGCAGCCCCGGCTCGATGTTCTTGAGATGGTTGAAGGTTTCACGGCCGTTCATTTTGGGCATAATCATGTCCAGTATTACGAGATCGATCTCCCGGCCCCGCCGCCGGTAAATCTCGAGGCCTTCCTCTCCTCCCCGGGCCGGCAGTACCTGATATCCTAAAGCTCGGAGCATTTCTTCCCCGGCACGGATGATCATTTCTTCGTCGTCGATGAGCAGGACGGTTTCGCGGCCTCGCAGGATACGGGCGGAGAGAGGCTCTTTGCCTGCAACCGTGTCCGTGGATGCGGGCAGATACAGATTGAAGGTGCTCCCTTCGCCCTGTCTGCTGGTTACTTCGATGAACCCGGAATGATTTTGAATGGTGCGATAGGCCGAAGTCAAACCGAGTCCTGTTCCCTGGTCGGGATCCTTGGTGGTGAAAAAGGGCTCGAAGATACGACTACGGGTGGCTTCGTCCATACCGACGCCGGTATCTTGAACGGATAAGTGCACGTACGCACCGGGTTTCAGACCCCGAGACCCGCCTTGCATCGAGTCCAGGATGACATTCCGGGTTTTCAGGTACAGGCTGCCCCCGCCGGGCATGGCGTGCCACGCGTTTACGTAGAGATTCAGCAGTACCTGCTCCATTTGACCCGCATCGATGTTGACGGGCGACAGAGAAGGTTCATAGGACTCGAAGATTTCAATTTCCTTCTTGGCCGACGCGAACATCCGGCAGGTCCTGCGCACCAGTTCGTTCAAATCCCCCGGTTTCAGATTGGGCGACCGCTTGCGGGCCAGTCCCAGCAACTGGCCGGTTAGTTCCTTGGCGCTCCGCACCTGCTCTTCGATGCTTTGGATTCGCTGAGAGGAAGGATCCATGGGGTGCGCGTTCAAACTCAATAAAGACAGGTTTGCCTGGATGCTCATGAGGATGTTATTGAAATTATGGGCCAATCCGCCCGCCATGGCGCCGATGGATTCCATTCGTTGCGCCTGCTGGAGTTGGCTTTCCAGCTGTTTCCGATACGTGATGTCTCGGGCCACCCAATGGATGGAACCCGTGTCGTGAACCGACTCCGAATCCTGGTTTTCCTTGTGTTCCGAATCGTTGGATTCCCCGCTGGCGCAGCGGATTTCAAAATACCTGGGCGAGTCTCCGTTACGGAAGGGTTTGAAACGCAGTCGCCTTTCCAGGCCCGGCGTCCGGCAACCGTTCTGCAGGTTCAAGAGTCGGTATGCCTCCTCGCGATCCTCGTCCCATACGATGTCCAGGAAGGATCTTCCCAGAAGGTCAGGGGGCTGGTAACCCAGAAGGCGTTCCACGGCTGAGTTGATGAACGTAAACTCGCCCTGGGGATTCAAGGTATAGATGACGTCCGGAGAATTCTCCACCAGATGCCGGTATTTCCGTTGCGAATGTTCCAGCATACCGGTCAATCGGCGGGTCTGGGCCTTCAATCGTTCTTGGTCCAGGGCGTTCTGGACGGTGCAGACCAGTTCCTCGTATTCGAACGGTTTCCGAAGGTAATCGTACGCCCCGCCTTTCAAGGCGCTTAGAGCGGAGTCCACGGTGACGAATCCGGTCATGATAATCACCGGGATTTCCGGGTGCCGCGCCCGCATAAGATCCAGTACCTTGAAACCATCCACCTCGGGCATGATTACGTCCAGCAGAACCGCGTCGGGAGGTCCGGCGTCCAATGCCTCCAGTGCGTCCCGGCCGTTGTGCACCGTGGCGATCTCATACTGCTGCCGTTCAAGCAGGAGCCTGATGCTTTCCGCCATGCGTTGATCATCGTCCACAACGAGAATTCGGGGCGGTGAAGACATAGTGTTTATCTCCCGAAGGCGGCCTATGTCACCTTGATGGGCAGCAGGATCCGGAACGTGGTTCCGGCGCCCGACTCGCTTTCACACTCGATGCTTCCCTCATTTTCACGGATGATGTTGTGTACGATGGATAACCCGAGTCCACGGCTCTCCGGATCCTTGGTACTCACATAAGGCTCGAAGAGGGTCGCGCGGATGGATTCCGGGATACCCGGTCCGTCGTCCGAGAACAGGATCTCGACGGTGGTGGGGGAAGTTGAAAATTCCTGCCGGCCTTGGATTTGGGGCGGCATCAGGGCCCTGGAGCGAATGGTCAGATTACCGCCCTTGGGCATGGCCTCCATGGAGTTCTTGAGAAGATTGACGAAGACCTGCTTGAGGCCGTCCTTGTCCGTATAGAGGCTTGGAATGGATTCATCCAGGTCCAGATGGAATTGCAGTTTGTGGGTGTCCTTGAAGGATTCCGTGGCGAATCGGACCAGGCTCGACAGAAGCGCGTTGAGATCCACACGCTCCAGCTGCCGGGACCGGGATTCGGAGAAATTGGACAGCTGCGTGATGATTCGGGTCACCCGGTTGATTTCTTCGTGAATCAACCGGAGATCGCCTTGAACCGCATCCTGCTCCGGGAGCTTCATCCCGAGGATTCTCAAGTAGTTCTTGATGATACCCAGCGGATTGTTGACCTCGTGCACCACTTTTCGCGCCACGGCCGAGGCCGCAGCCAATCGTTCGGATTGCACCAGGCGCATCCGGGATACGTGCAGGCGATGGACATACAACGCCAGCGCCGCCTGGGCCGCAAACAGGGAAAGAATTTTGGTTCTCGACATCAAATCGGTCCGCTCCATTTCGTCGACGCCCAGAACCAGTACGCCCACGGGTTCTTTTCGGATCTTCATGGGAAGGCAGATCATGCCGCCTTTCACCATGAGTCTCAAGATCTGTTCATCCTGAATGCTGAGCGGTGCGTCCTGCGGCCGGTTGAAGGAATCCACCGGATTTTCGGAAATCAGGCCGTCGAGCAGCAGACTGTTACCGTCCGTCACGGGAATGACGAGGTTGGATTCCGCCCCCCGAAGATCACCGAAAGACGGCCGCACTCGCAGGCAGTCGCACTCCTCGTCGTACAGGAAAATCAACACGTCGGTGACTTCAAAAACAGCCTGCATTCCCTGATGCACGGCCCTGAGAAGCTCCGCCTCGTTTGCGGCGCCGAGGAGATCTCGGGCGGTCGAATAGAGCAACGACAGGTTTTCTATTTCCTGAGCCAGCGCCAAGGCGTGCTTTTCATCGGAACGGCTCAGTGATTCCTGCGCACCGGCAGGAGGTTCCACATCGATTTCCAGGGATTGGGCAACGTGCCGTGTTTCTGCGACGCTTCGGGCCAGCAGGTCCTCCACCTCGCCGCGGGAAAGGTCCAGGAGCAGCTTGGCCGCCTCATAGGCTTTCTCACGATCCGGGTGTCCGGTGGGATCGAGAACGTTGGCGGAGTAAACGATGCGCGTCAGAGGCAACGCGTGGCGGATCCGATCCAGGCTTTCGTGATGATAGAGCACCGCGTCGGCCATGAATGATTTCAGCTTCCAACGGCGGAGCAGCCAAGCTCCCGCTTCGGCATGCCCGGCTCCCAGACGGGCCTCGGCGGCCGGGAGAGTCTCGGGATCGTGCTCCGCCTCCTGGAGAATCGCCGCGTATTCGTCCGGCAAGCTCGTCCATAACACGAGCTTGCCCAGGTCGTGGAGCAATCCGCAGAGAAACGCCTCATCCGGAGCCGCGTATCGAATCCTTTGAGCAATTAGCCGGGTCAAGACGGCGCAAGAAAGAGAATGCCACCAAAACACTTTCATCTTGAATACCGAATTGCCCTTTACCTGACCGAATACCTGGTGAACCCCGCTGCAAATGGCGATGTTCTTTACGGCATCGATTCCCAGCAGAACCACGGCGCCTTCGACGCCTTCCACGGGCTGCGCAAGGCCCACATGGACGGAATTCACCATTCTAAGCACTTTTGCGGTGAGGACCGGGTCCTTTTCGATGATGCGACTCACCTCCCGGAACGTGGTTTCATCGCGGTTGCACACTTCGATGAGTCGAACCAGGACCCCCGGCAGCGAGGGAAGTCTTCGGGATGCTTCGATATGGTTCAGAAAGGGTCGGTTGGCGTAGGCTTGAGACAGGCCCATGGGCGTTACATCCTGTGCTGAAGGTTGAACCGGACGGCGCCGGGATCGTGATCTCACAAATCGTATAGATGCTACCCCTGATTAAATCGTCCGATTTCCCTTATAACGTGAGCGGATGTTTGAAAAAATGAACGACGTTTAGCGTCTGTAAGGATTTTCTTGTGGAGAGCGAGTTGTTCGTTTTCCGAAAAACGCCGGGAACCGAAACTGTAGGGCATCTTTACCGCACCGGCCGGGGTGACCGTGGATCAAACCGGCCAAGACACGGACAGACACAGTGTTTTTTGAACTCCCCGCTCCAGTGGCGTGCTCATGGGCGGCGTGGAGCCTGCCCTGATGTGGGCTCATCACCACGGGCCGCGGATATCAAGGAACTCGGGTGTTCCTCGAATCCGCTGCGGGACCTTCCTGCAGCGGGGACAAGAATCCCGGGAACGAGTCGTCACAGGGGTTCCTGATTTCCGTTTAGGACGGACCGGCGGATTTGTCAATAGGGATATGACGCCAACGTTGTGTTTTCCTTAGCACAACGATCCCCCAGGCGGCTCAAGATGACCCCTGGAGGGTCCGCGGGGGCTCAGACACACGGAAACCCTCGAAGATGCACGCCCCGGCGTGTCAGGGTACACGCTCTTTCAGCTTTCCGGCTTCGTCCAGAAGTTCCCTGAGCAGAGCGCCGGAGTCCCGGCCTTGGGATCTTGCATTCCAGTTGAGAAGGATTTTCCAGGTATCCTGTTCCCGGATGAGGTCCAGGGTGCGGATCACGGTTTTCCGGGGTACATCCTTACCCTGGGATTTTTCCGCCAGCCATTGTTGGATCTGAAGGTCCAAAGGCTCGCCGAGAAGGGTCGCCGTGAGGGCCAGGGCCGCGACGTCGGAAAGCAGCCGAATGAGATCCGGCACGTGAAAAAACACGGGGACCTTGGCGTAGGTATCCAAAACGGACACTTCGCGGATTTCATAGGAGATCTGAGTGGATAGAATCCGGAGTACCAGATTGAATTCGCCGGAGCGTTCTTCCAGATAGGTTTCGAGCGATTTGGCCTTCTTGTCGAGTGCGGACACGTACTGATAGGCTTCGGCATGTCGGCCCTGGAACGCGGCGTCCAGGAAGGATTGCACGGTTTCCTCGGGAGAGGCTCCGTAGGAGTGTGAACAGGGGAATACCGACAGGATGAGCAGGGCGGCTATACATAAAGCCCCGGTGCGGGTAGGCATGGATTTCTCCCTGTTTCAGAGGGTTGGAGCGCCCGTCGAAGAGGCGGAGACGGCGCGGACCGGGAATTCAACCCCGTCGTGTGTGGAGGGATCCTCGATTCGGATCCAAAGGCGGAACACCCTGTCCAGGTTCCGGAAAAGCTCGGATCCCGTGTGAAAGACAGTCCGGGAGCGGCAAGAAAAAAGGGACGTGCGACACGTCCCTTCCCCAAGTCAAACAATGTCGGGTCCGCCCGGACCGATGTTTCCGGGCTAACCCGCCGCGACGTTCAAAATCCCCGCCGCGAGCACCAGCGCGAATCCTACCATCAGCACCCGATACATCCGGGCCATGAACTTCGGCCCTTCCCCCAGATCCCGCGAAGGCTGATGGTGGGTACGCCGAGGGAGGTTACCACTGCCCATAGGACCTCCTGTTACGATTAATCCCCGTGTTCGGCTCAAGGTTTTCCATACACCCGGGTCGAACAACCCACCATACACTTAACCGTATTTTATACTTAACGCGTACCCGAAAAGCAAGAAAAAAATGCGTGCGTGGAGGCGGAGCCGTAGGTTGTATTGACAAGCGGCGGAATTATGCCTAATATCGCATATAGCGATGATGGAAACTTCCGATCCTAGAAATGAGCAGATGAGGCTCTTCCGCTTGAAGGCGCGGGTGGCCAAAGCACTGGCCCACGAAAGCCGTCTGCTGATTCTGGATGCCCTCAAGCGAGGAGATCTCTGCGTAAGCGATTTGAGCGCCCTCTTGGAAGCCGAACAATCCACCATTTCCAAGCACCTGTCGTTGCTCAAGAACGCCGGCATCGTAAGCGATCGGAGGGAAGGAAACAAGATTTTTTATCACCTGGAAACCCCTTGTGTCCTGGATTTTTTCACGTGCGCTCTGGAAGTGATCCAGAAACACGGCCGGGCGATTCGGGTGGCGGAATAGGCGCCGGTCTCCGGCGGTTTTTTTGTGACCAGAACATGCTAATATGCGCATATAGGATAACTTTCCATGAAAGAACGCACCAAACTCCTGTGGATCCTTCTTCTCTTCCTGGCCGCCTATTATGTCCCCTGGACCCATCCCGTTATCCGGCAGTCCGGGCTGGAAGCCTTCCTCATGCTCCAGGAATACGCCCGGGAACACCTGTTGACGTGCCTCGTGCCCGCGTTCTTCATTGCGGGAGCCATCGCCGTGTTCATTTCCCAGACCTCCGTGTTGAAATATTTCGGGGCCCAGGCCAACAAATGCCTGTCCTATTCCGTGGCCTCCGTTTCCGGCGCCATCCTCGCCGTCTGTTCCTGCACGGTGCTTCCGCTGTTTGCGGGTATCCTTACCCGAGGAGCGGGAATCGGCCCGGCCACGGCGTTTCTGTATTCCGGCCCCGCCGTCAATGTCCTGGCCATAATCCTTACCGCACGCGTGCTGGGATGGGAACTGGGCCTGGCCCGGGCCATAGGAGCCGTGGTGTTTGCCGTGGTTACGGGACTGACCATGGCCTTCCTGTTTCGCCGCGAGGACGCTTCCCGGGCTGCGGGTGAATTCCATCTCCCGGACGAAGAGGGTAAGGGAAGGACTCTGCTCCAAAACGCCGTGTTCCTGGGGAACCTCGTGCTGATCCTGGTGTTTGCGGCGTTCGCCCGGCCCGCGCCTGGAAGCACGGGTTTTTGGCCCATGATCGTTTCGGTGAAATGGCCTGTGACCGGACTGCTTCTTGTACTCATGGCCGTCCTGCTTCAAAAATGGTTTCGAAAGGAGGAGCGGACGGCGTGGGTGGATTCGTCCTGGGGATTCATGAAACAGATTTTCCCCCTCTTGGCGGCCGGGGTGTTGGCGGCGGGATTCCTTCTGGGACGGCCGGGTCATCCGGCACTGATTCCGGAAGCCTACGTGCAGGTCCTGGTGGGCGGCAATTCCCTATGGGCCAATGCCTTTGCGGCCGTCTCCGGCGCCTTCATGTATTTCGCCACCCTCACGGAGGTGCCCATCCTGCAGGGTCTGTTGGGCGCCGGGATGGGTAAGGGGCCTGCTCTGGCGTTGCTTTTGGCGGGACCGGCCCTTTCGCTGCCCAACATGCTCGTCATCGGCGGCGTGATGGGGGTTCGGAAAACGGCCGCCTTTTGCGGCATTATCGTGGTCCTTTCCACGTTGGCGGGCTGGATCTACGGGTCCCTGTAGCAGCCCGTTGGCAAACCGTATTTCGGGCCGCCGGGTGCAAAAACCATGAAATGCCAGGCGCGGGAATCCTGAGGAAGCGTACCCACACAGTACGCCGCAATGACGAAGGATTGGATTCACACCCAAGGCGTGCCGGCAGGTCGCGTTTTTCAACAGCCTGCCAGGAGAGGATTATGGCCGAGGAGAACCTCAGCATGAAGCGCATCCGGGTCGGAGACGGCGTGGTGGCGGTCTTAGGATTGGACGAGGTGATTCAGGCCTTGGCATTCACCCATGGTGACGCATCCGATTCCGAGGCGGCTTCCGCCTTGTTGGAATACTTGTCCCAGAAAAACTACATCCCGGACCGGGCGCGTTCGGAATACGGCAAGGCGTTTGTGCGGGAATTTCGTCGTTTCCTGGGACAACCCTTCGAGGAACCCGGACCGAAAACCATGGAGGTGAAGATCCTGGGCGCCGGATGCGTTCGGTGCGACCAATTGGAGCAGGCGGTTCTGAGAGTCCTGGAAGGGTTGGGGATGGCGGCGTGCGTGGAGCACGTGAAGGAAATCCGGGAAATCGCACGGTACGGCGTGGCGGGGACCCCGGCGTTGGTCATCAATGACAAGGTGGTATCCGTGGGGCGGACGCCTTCGGAAGAGCAGATGAAGAAGTGGTTTCTGGAGACTTCGGGAGGCGCGATTTCCTGAGGAATATCCGCAGGAACGGTTTTCAGGTCGCTGCCGGGCCGGTTGTTATTGTAACAAAACTTTTGGTACAGTTCGTAGAGTCGGTTGTGTTAGTGTGCATTCCGTGTCGGGTTGCCTTTGCAGCCCGGGTTTTCTGAACGAGGAGGAAGCTCGTATGAGTGACGTATGTTGCGCCACGGGATCCCCGGTGATGCTCCTGGCCTGTTCCGGAGGCTCCAACGTGGGCCAATTGTCCAATCAGGCCGCCGTGGAACTGACCCAGGAAGGATGGGGCAAGATGTTCTGTCTGGCGGGAATCGCCGGACACCTGAGCGGCTTCGTGCAATCCGCCCGGGATGTGCCCGACCTGGTGGTCATCGACGGCTGTTCTTTGGGGTGCGGAAAAGCCATTCTGGAACACCTGGACCTCCCCTTGAAGCGATACGTGGTCCTTACGGATCTGGGAATCGAAAAGAACAAGGACTTCCATCTGAAACAGGAGGAGATCGACCGGGTGAAGGATGCGGTGAAAAAAACTACGGGAGCATCTTCTACAGGAGGCGGGCAGGAGCCTTCTTGCTGCTGTACCTGACGCGGAGGCGGGGGCCTTCCGACTTTTCTTGATATCGCACCCTGTCCCCGCACTGAGAAGCCGCGGTCCTGTGTGACACAAGGAGACCCGCTTTATGGCCGAGCGTCGAAAGCTCAGGATTCTGTTTCTATGTACCGGGAATTCCTGCCGGAGCCAGATGGCCGAGGGTTGGACGCGAATCCTCAAGGGGGATCACATCGAACCCTATTCCGCCGGAGTGGAAACCAAGGCGGTGGATCCTCGCGCCGTGCGGGCCATGGCGGAAGCCGGGGTGGATATTTCCCGCCAGGAGTCCAAACATGTGTCATTCCTGAAAGGCCTCGAATTCGATTACGTGGTGACGTTATGTGATCACGCGCAGCAAACCTGTCCGGTGTTCCCCGGAAAGACCCGGATGGTTCACCGGGGATTCGGGGATCCTCCGAGACTCGCCGCGGGGGCGTCCGGCGAAGAAGAAGCCATGGTGCATTACCGGCGCGTACGGGACGCCATTCGATCCTTCGTGGAGCAATTGCCCGAATCTCTGGAGGAAGGCCGCGAGGCGCCGTTGCCCGATTATGGGGACACATTGCAGGCGCTGCTACGGAGTCTGCCCAAGAACCCCGGGGATCCAGGAAGCCGATCCGATACTTAGCAGGCCGTTGAAGAATGCGATCTGCTGCGTCGGGCTTCATCCTTCGTTATTGCGGCGTACTGTATGCCTCATTCCGCAGGATGCGCCCGCCTCGCATCTCATCGTTTTGACCGGCCTGCCCGTAATACTGTTTATCAACGGTAGTGTCCGCGTCCCCCGGTGCGAGTCGGAGTGGAGTGCGCACCTCGGAAGCATCTGTCGGGCGGGAGGAGGCGAGTCCATGCTGCTTAAGGGGTATCAAAAAGAGATATTCCGTCCCAAGTGTAACCCGGGATTTCAATCCGTGCATTGTATCGCGCATTTGGACCAGGACGTGTCGGAAGCCCTGCCTTACTTGAATACCGTTCTGGGTGGATTCGAGTACTTTCGCGATCCCCCTGCCGTCACGTTTCGAGTCCACGGAAAACTCGTGACGGTGCACGGTCGCCGCATCGCCGTCAACGCCCTGGAGAACGAAGCGGAGGCCGAGCGGATCCTCCGGTGGATGCAACGTGAAATCAATGAAGCCTGGGAGAAGCGGGACCGGATCCCGCCGAGCTATGAGGGCAGAACCAAGCCCAAGGTTCTGGAGGTCCTGAAACGTCTTCCCAAAAGCAACTGCGGCCAATGCGGCCAACCCACCTGTATGGTGTTTGCCGTACTGGTCCCCGAAGGCGTCAAGACCGCCGACGAATGTCCGGTCCTGGAGGACGATGGACGGCGGAGCCTGAACGAATACCTGGCGCCTTTCGTGTTCGAGGATTGATTCCCGGCGCCCGTGGTGCGCGACGCGTTTCCGAAAGTACGCCTGGTACTTGCATGACGCCGAGTCCGGCTCCATGAAGCGTGGTTTTGCGCTCAAGGTTCCGTGTCGCCCGGCGGCGGGTAGGGATTGCATGGCGCTTTCGAAAAAAACATAAGGGCGGAAGGAGGAAGTCTCATGGTCGAGCGGGGACCCGGTGCGGAATCCAAAGGCAAAGGACTCAGTAGTTTTGAAAGGTACCTCTACGTTTGGGTCATCCTGTGCATACTGGCCGGTATTCTTTTAGGGAAGACGGCGCCCGGCGTGGCCCATTTTCTGGATGGATTGGCCATTTATGTAGGGGAAGCTCCCGTGGTGTCCATTCCCATTGCCGTGTGCCTGTTTTTCATGATGTATCCCATCATGGTGAAAATCGACTTCGGCGAGGTCATTAAGGCGGGCAAAAGCGTGAAGCCGGTGGGATTGACGCTTTTCGTCAACTGGCTCGTGAAGCCGTTTACCATGTATGCCATTTCGGTTTTCTTTCTCGGTACATTGTTCCTGGGATTCATAGGCTCCGAAGCGGTAGATTACGTGAAGATGCCTTTGGGGTTGGATTTGCCCGTGGGGAGCAGCCACGGCGAAGGTACCGTGGTATTGGTCGAAGGTGTCAAAATGCTCGAAGTACCGTTATGGCGGAGTTACCTCGCGGGTTGCATTCTTCTGGGCATCGCTCCGTGTACGGCCATGGTCCTGGTTTGGGGCTTTCTCGCGCGGGGCAACGACGGCCACACCTTGGTGATGGTGGCCATCAATTCCCTGACCATGCTCTTTCTTTACGGTCCCTTGGGCGGATTCCTGTTGGGTGTCGGGCGGCTGCCCGTACCGTGGCAGGCATTGTTGCTGTCCATCGGCATTTACGTGGCCCTGCCCCTGGCGGCGGGATATCACACCCGGAAGTGGGTGATCCGTTCTAAAGGGGAGACCTGGTTTCGGGAGAAGTTCCTTCATGTGCTGACGCCCATAACGATCACGGCCCTCCTGATTACCCTGGTGCTTCTGTTCTCTTTCAAAGGAGAGGTCATCGTAGGGAATCCGTTGACCATACTGTGGATCGCCATACCGCTGTTCATTCAAACCAATTTCATTTTCTGGCTGGCGTATGGACTGGCCCGTTGGATGCGTCTGTCTTACGAGGATGCGGCGCCCTCGGCCATGATCGGTGCGTCCAATCATTTCGAAGTGGCCATCGCCACGGCCACCATGCTTTTTGGTCTTTCCTCCGGCGCGGCGCTGGCCACCGTAGTAGGGGTGCTGATCGAAGTGCCCGTCATGCTCATGCTGGTGAAAATCTGCCTGCGATCCGGTCACTGGTTCCGTCCCCGCTGAACGGTTGGGGACGGGGTCGTGTCGACGGGATATCCGGGAGGTTCTCGGGGGAGTCCACGCGCCGGGAGAGTGAGATCCGGCATCCGTATCCGGGGCACACATGGTAACAGTGATGAAAAACAGCCTTTCGGACAGGCTGTTCAAAAGCGTGAGATGCAAGGCGCGCGAAGCCTGAGGAATGAGGCGTACCACCCGTACGCCGCAATGACGAAGGATGAAGCGCAACACAGCAGATCGCGTTTTTCAACAGCCTGATAAGGAACGGTTCCAAAGCGCACCTGTGGCCGCGTGATGTTACGAGGCGCGCCACCACAGGGGTGTTCTTGCTTTCGATGGTTCAATATCCGATGATAGAAGGGATGTCCCCGGCGGAGGCGGCTTCAGGCTTTTGGGCATCTATTTTCCCGCTAAACCGTTTCCGCCGGACTTTGTCCGAACGATGCAGATGCATCTGCCGATGCGGGAAGAATCCCCGGAGAGAGAGGATGGTATGATCAAGAAATGGCTTGTATTGGGGCTGGTTGTGGCGGCGCTGAGCGGAATGTTCACGCTGCATGCGGAGGCCAGTAAAGATGATTTCTCGGCAGTGCCCGCGAAAGGCAAAGTGACTTTACTGGACTTTGGGGCCAAAAACTGTATGCCCTGCATTATGCTGGCTCCCATCATCGAGCAGTTGAAAAAGCAGTACGACGGCAAGGCGGAAATCCATTTTGTGGATGTCCGAAAGCATCGAGATCTCACTCAGAAGCATCGGATCCGTTCCATTCCCACTCTGGTGTTTTTCGATGAGAAAGGAAATGAAGCCTATCGCCACATCGGTTTCCTGGACAAGTATTTTATCGAGAAGAAGCTGAAAGACCTTGGAGTGGAATAATACGGAAGGGTCGCTTTTGAACTCCGTTGTCCCGGTAGAGGAAGGCGGGACCTTCTACCAACCGCTGCGTTGATTTCGAGTCCCCGCTCCGACGAATTTTCGATCCACCGGGAAGGGATGGGCGGATGTACCGATCTTTTCGCCGATACTTCTTGTGCTCACGTCCCGGAATTCCTGCTTGCAGCCCTATTTCGCGGCGGCTTTCCCCTACCAGGCTGTTGAAAAACGCGATCTGCTGTCACGCCAACGGCGTGACGCCGCATCCCTCGTCATTGCGGCGTACTCTATGTACGCCGCAATGACGAGGGATGCGCGCGCCTTGCATCTCATCGTTTTTGAACAGCCTGCTCGAAACGGTGTTTATCAACGGGCTGCTACCTGTTCGAAGGATGTTTTAGGGCGGCCTCCCAGAGGAAGGACACCCGAACCCTTCCGCAAAACAAGGGGCGCCGAGGTCGCGGGGTTTCCACAAAAGACCCGGGGCATCGTTATGGTTTCCAAAACGCCTCGGGGGATCCATCCCGAAAGGATTCAGACCTCCCCGCCCCCAGCGCATCGAGCTTCAAACCAGTTTTCGGACGGCCTCCAGAACCGCCTCGTAGTCGGGCTCCTGGGACACTTCCGGTACCAGTTGAACGTACCGGATCACCCCCTCCCGGTCCACGATGAAGACGCATCGGGCCAGCAGTCGCAGTTCCGGGATCAGCACTCCGTAAGCGGACCCGAAGGATGCGTCTTTGTGGTCCGAAAGCGTGATCACTTTGTCCACGCCCGCCATACCGCACCAACGCTTCTGGGCGAAAGGCAGGTCCATGCTGATGGTCAGAATCACGATATCGGAGCCCAGGTTGCCCGCCTCCTGGTTAAAGCGACGGGTCTCCATATCACAAACCGGAGTATCCAGGGATGGAACGGACGAAACGATACGGATCTTGCCCTTATAGGCGCCAAGATCCACCGGCGCCATAGTGTTGTCCAGGACCGTGAACGAGGGAGCCTTTTCGCCTACCTTGGGAATCGATCCCGCCAAGGTCAACGGGTTTCCTTTCATGGTCACTTTTCCGCCATGTTCCGACATACCGTCTCCTTTTTTCAATTTCCGGCCTCCCTTGGAAAAGCGGGAGGATCCGGGTTCCGTGGGGTGTGAAGAGTCTCGTGTCCAACCGGGTCGTCCGGGTTCTTCGAATTTATTCGCCGGAGTCTCCGTGGGCCTTCGGTCCGGGTCAACGCCCCGCCTTCTTCAGTTCGTTCCATTTCCCGTGCCATGAACAGTTGTCGCAGTAGGTTTCGGTATCGTCCCGAATCTCGGGACAGCCGTCCTCCACTTCCTTGGAAGGAAAGACGATGGCTCCCTCCTGCACGGCGAATTCATACATCTCGAAGTCGTCTTCGGGATTCTTCACATAAAACTGTGCGCATCCGCACATGGGGCACTCGGTCATGTTCATCTCCTTGGCGGGCTGTTAAAAAACGCGGCCCGCCGCCGCGCAACGGCGTGATCCTTCATCACTTCGTCATTGAGGACATCGGCGCGCGCCGATCGATTCCCCATCGTTCCGCTTTTCCGAATACGCTACCATACACGCATGGGGACGGCCAGTCCTCCGCCCGGATTTGCCGTTCAGCAACTTCCATGGTACAAACCATAACCATGCTTCGAGGCTTTCACACCTATCCGGAGTAAGAAATCATGAAAAAAACGGCGTGTATTTCGGGATGCCTGCTGGCCGCGTTCCTGTTCCTGCAGGGGCCGTCCGCCGGCGCCTACGATATCCTCTCCTGGCTCCGATCCCGACTCGCCCCTCAGGATGTTCCCTTCCTCGAATCCTCGTCGGGTCTGTTCGAGGTTGAAATCGTTGCGGAAGGTTTGGAAAGCCCCTGGGCCGTCGCGCCGCTTCCGGACGGTAACCTGTTCATCACGGAGCGGCCGGGGCGCCTGAGAGTCATAGAGGAAGGCGTGCTCCGTGAGGCCCCGGTACCCGGAGTACCTGAAGTGGCATACCGGGGCCAGGGCGGTCTTCTGGACATGACCCTTCACCCGGAGTACACGGACAACCGGTGGGTATATCTGGCCTATACCGCGGATACGGATTGGGGCATGATGACCCGGGTGGCGCGCTTTGAGGATACCGCGGAAGGGCTGAAGAACATGCAGGTGGTTTTTGCCGGTTTTCCGGGTGGCGACGCGCCCAAGCATTTCGGCTGTCGCATTCGTTTCGGAGCCGACCGAAAACTGTACGTGACGCTGGGAGAACGAGGTCAAGGACGCCGGGCTCAGGATCTCATGGACCTCAACGGCAAGACGCTTCGCCTGAACGACGACGGTACGGCGCCCGCGGACAATCCCTTCGTGGGCCGTGAGGACGCCCGACCGGAACTCTTCACATACGGCAATCGCAATTCGCAGGGTATGGCCGTGCATCCGGTGACGGGGTGGATCTTCCAGACGGAACACGGACCTTCCTGGAGCGATGCTCCAGGCGGCGGCGACGAGGTCAACCTCATGGTGGCCGGCGGCAACTACGGTTGGCCCCTCGTTCACCATCGAAAGACCCTGGCGGGCGTCATTCCTCCCCTGGTCGAATACACACCGGCCATTGCGCCCGCCGGCTGCACCTTTTACACCGGAGAGCGATTCCCGGAGTGGGACGGTGACTTCTTCTTCGCCAATCTGGCAGGGAAAAAACTCGTTCGATTGAAATTCGAGGGACCCAATGTGGTCGGGCAGGAATTCCTGCTGGAAGGAGCGTACGGCCGGCTGAGGGATGTGACGCAGGGGGCCGACGGGATGCTGTATATCCTCACATCGGACACGGATGCCTACGGGCCGGGCCGCGCCGGCGGCGACCGGCTGATCCGATTGGCGCCGCGCCGGTGAAGACCCGGAGCCAAAGGTTCCATATTCGACCCTTAACCAGGCCGTTGAAAAACGCGATCTGCTGTGTCGCGCTTCATCCATCGTCATTGCGGTTTTCTGTAACTGTGTTTTATTCCTAAGGATTCGCGCGCCTTGCATCTTACCGTTTTGCACCGGACTACCCGCAATACGGTTCATCAACCGGCTGTTGACCAGGCGGCGGTTTTTCTAGAGTATCGGAGGGTAATGAATGGTCGCTGCGAAGAAGTTGAACCCGGCGTATGTTCACGCATTTGGCGAAGTGGTCAACGCTTCCCCCTTCTATCGACTCATGTCCATGGAACTCGTAGAACTGAGTTGGGGTCGATGCCGGGTGGACATCGCCGTTGAGGAAAAACACCTCCAACCTTTCGGCAACGTCCACGGAGGTGTCTACTCCACACTGGTGGATACGGCCGGCTTCTGGGCGGCCTACTCGCGGGTGTCCGAGGAAGCGGCTTTGACGACGGTGGAGATGAAGCTCAACTATCTGGCGCCATTGTCCAAGGGCCGACTGGTCGCAAGAGGCAGGTGCCTGAAAGAGGGAAAAACCTTGTGTCTCTCCGAAACGTCCGTCGAAGAGCCTTCGGGACGGCTGCTCGCCCATGGCATGGTGACCTTGATGGTGGTTCGGAACTTGGGCATACAGACTTCTGAGAGCATGCCGCCGAAATTCCTGATCCACGGATAGGAAGCAGGGACCCCGCGCCGTTCGGCGGTGGGGAAAAGCAACAGGTCCGCCCGAACTGCGGCTTCCCACCGCGCGGTGTATGCAGCAGCGTTGCCTGTGCGGCGTTTCGGTCCGTGATGCATGGGTTGGGTTTTCCCGGTTCGCCGGATGTTTGGGACAGCCGGACTTCCTCGAAATACGGCGGGGACCGGAAACGGAGCACCCGCCGGAAACGTCGGACGGCGATTCAGTTCTCGGAGACCGAGTCCAAGGGAATTTCTCGTGCGCTTCCGGACTCCCCGCATCCCGGGCCGGATATCCGGCTTCTCCCCCCCGTTTGAGGACTAACCTGGATCCGCGTGCCGATGCGTTCCTTCATGGCGGGTACGTGCGAAATCACGCCGATGATCTTGCCGTCCCGCCGTAAACCCGCAAGAGTCTCGAGGGCCGTGTCCAACGCTTCATCGTCCAGCGTTCCAAAGCCCTCGTCCAGAAACAGGGAGTCGACCCGGACATTCCGGCCGGCCATATGGGAAAGCCCGAGGGCCAGGGACAGGCTGACGATGAAACTTTCACCACCGGAAAGGTTCTTGGTGGAACGAACCTCGCCTGCCTGGTAATTGTCGATGACGTTGAGTTCCAGGGGTTGCGCGCCGTCCCGCATCAGCAGGTACCGATCGGTCATTTTGTGTAGTTGCCGGTTGGCATGGCCGATCATCATTTCGAAGGTCAGCCCCTGAGCGAAGTTGCGATACTTCTTGCCGTCGGCGGAGCCGATCAACTCGTGCAGATTTTCCCAGCGCCGGCACTCTATTTTTTGAGCCTCCATAGCCGTTCGCTTAATCCTCATCCGCTCTTTGGCCGCTGTATTTTCACTCAGCTTGTGCTTGAGATCGGCGATGGCGTCCCGCACCTGTTTCAGGGATTCCTCATACTCTTTGAATTTTGGTTCCAGATCCTCGAGAGATTTTTCAGTAACTTTCCTGGCGGTTTCCGTGGCCAAACGTGTTTCTCGATCTCTTTGTCTGGCCGTGAGATCTGTTTGGCGGTCGTCCAACTCCTTTGCTTTTGCAGACAGGGCATCTCTCTGCTCAGCGGTTAGTCGGGCTTCAAGAAACCCTTTTTCATTTGAAAAACCAGCCGGTTCAAGCGCCGCGGTAAATTCGGCTTCCGCCTTTTTCAGTTCTGGATCTCTTTGATCAATACGCTTCTTCAGAGATTCAATATGGATCTTCGCAGTGTTTAATGTCTGCCGCAGTTCATTGTGCAGGACTCTGGCGTTCTTCTCGGCATCCTCAGCAACGGTAATAGCTTTGTCCAGGCGACGCTCTTCGTCGTCAGGATTCTTGTCACCGTACAATTCTCTCCGGTCATCCCATCCAGCGGCGTATTCTTTTTTGAGGGTTTTCAAACGTTCCCGTTTCTCATCCAAGGCATTGCTTTGAGTTTCGATGACCGCAGCCAACCGCTTCAACTCGCTGTCGAGAGCTCCAATTTGCTTCTCGATATCCGTCTTTCTCTCAATCTGCGTCTGCCATGCGTTCAGCCGCTCTCGGAGTGATTCAAGCAGTGACGAAACATTGGAATCGGGAATCTCCGTAATGCCAAGCGGCTGGAGTTTGGCCGATACAGCCTGTTTCAGTTCGGCAAAAGCAGTTCGGCTTTTTTCCAAGCCATCCTTCAAATCGGCAAGGGCTTTCTCGGCGGCCTTCTTGTCATGAGCTGCGGCTGCTTCCAGTTTTTCACTGTCCGTCAGATTGTTACGGGCTGTAACTTGGGCCTCTTCCAGGTTTTTGACGGCGGCTTGCTGATCCTCCGCTTTGCTGATCCGTATGGTGAGCCCCTCAATCTTCTTTTCGGTTTCATCGGGAACAGGAACATTCCCTTCCGCAAAAGGGTGCTCTTTGGCGCCGCAGAGTGGGCAGGGTTTGCCGTCTTCCAGTCTCTCCCGGTGGTGTTCAAGCTCCGCTATCCTTGCCAGAAAGGCCATTTCACGAAGCAGGGTTTCCTTCTCTGTGCGGTATTCACGAAGCAGCCGGTCTCCCAGCAACAGGGATAACGAATCTCTTCCTTGTTGGAGCTTTCTGGATGCGTCCGCCAGTTCCTGCTTCCGGACGCCGCATTGCTCCAGGCGCTCATCGAGCTTTTTTGTCGCCTGTTCCAAAGACCTGAGTGCTTTCTTTTGATCGGCCTCTGTTTGCGCAATCTCTTCTTGTCTGGAGAGCAGACTACCCAGTTGTTCTTCAACACCGGTCAGACCCCTTATCAGCCACTCATCCTGTGCATGCTCCTTGAGATAGCCTTCCGTGAGCTCCAGATTTTTTCCGGCCTCGGTGCGTTTTTCCAGCTCTTTAAGTCGGGCTTGCTTGTCGGAATCAATTTTTTCCGCATTTTCTTTACAGTCGGCTTCACCTTCCGAAACAGCTTTTTTCTTTTCCTCGAGCCTCAGGTCGAGGGATCGCACTCTCTGAATGACTGGTGCAGCGGCTTTCAGCGCTTCTTTCGCGTTGATGGTGTGCTGTTCCGCTGATTTTAATGATTCAGCCTGTTCGTTGGCGGAGGATTCGAGTTCGGGAAGGCTCTCTTCCGCAGTTTTCAGGTCCGTCTGATCTTCCGTTTGTTGTTTCCGGATTGCTGTAAGCGTTGCGTATGAGCCTTCCAATGCCGCGGCCTTAATGGCCCTGCCAAGTTTGTCACGCTCTGGCCTGAAAGCCGCTATGTGGCTATGCAGTTGGATCGCTTCCTCGGATAGGCTGCTGATTTCCTTTTTCAGTCCATCAATGGCGGTCAGCCATGCAATGGCTTTCCCCGTTTCAGTTGACCTGGCGGTAAGGTCCGTTTCTTCTTTCTCCTTTGCCTCGAGTTCCCGTTGAATCACTTTTTCCTGTTCCGGCTCCAGAATCACAATGCCTGCTGTTTCGGCCTGAAGCAGGTTCAGTTTTTCCCGTTCTTCACGCCGGCGTTCATGGACGCCGATGGAGATTTGGCTGTAGATCTTCGTACCGGTGATCTGCTCCAGGATGGGGGCTCGCTCATCGGGCGCCGCCTGCAGGAATGCGGCAAAACCGCCTTGGGCCAGCAGCATGGAACGGGTGAACCGGTCGAAATCCATGCCGGTGATTTTTTCGATCTGATCGGCGACCCCCCGGAGGTTGGTTTCGAGAATCGCACCGGTGTCGGCATTGGTGATCTCGTGCTTCGGCGCCTGAAGCTCACCGTCCGGTTTCTTCCGCGCCCGATGCTGGCTCCAATGGCACCGGTAGCGGCCCTTCTGGGTTTCGAAGGCGGCTTCGGCGAAGCAGTCGCCGGTCTGGCGGGACATGATTTCATTCCCGCTCCGGGTCATCTTATTAAGTCGGGGGGTGCGTCCGTAAAGGGCCAGGCAAACAGCGTCCAGGATGGTCGTCTTGCCGGCTCCGGTGGGGCCGGTAATGGCGAAGATCCCGTCCGAGACAAAAGCGGGATGCGTAAGGTCGATTTCCCACTCGCCCACCAGGGAATTCAGATTTCGGAATCGTATCTGCAGAATCCGCATCGATCGTTCCGTCTATTCCGCCAAGCCGTCGTATTCATGGAGAGACGCCACAATCTCCCGATAGGCGAGAAGCAGTTCCATGCGCTGATCTTCCGGTACTTCATGGATCGCGAGACACCGTTCGAACACTTCGTTCACGTTCAGATCGTCCAGTGTCTCCTCATCCTGGATCGGCCCCAAAATCCGGTCCATGAGCCGGTTGTTCTTCACACGAAGAATTTCCATATCCGACTCGGAGACGAGGTCATCCAGGCGTTGTCGGAGATCACTCAGGACTTCGTCGCCGTCGTAAACGATCTCGAGCCAGGCCCGGGAGCCGGCGATGGACAGTTCGGAAACGGCGGTGGAGAGATCTTCCCAAGTTCCCTGGATGCGTTCCAGCTTCTGAAATACGGGCACCTGGAGAAGTCGAACTTCGGCTGGGGCGCCGGAAAACTCGACCAGGCACACGCTTTTGTCCCGTCCGGCCTCTCCGAAGCCCATGGGCAGAGGTGACCCGCTGTAACGCATCACTTCGGAACCGTTCACCCGTTGCGGCGTGTGAAGATGGCCGAGGGCCAGGTAGTCGAGACCGCCGGGGAAGATGTCGGCGGCGACATGGGCCAGCGAGCCCACGTACAATTCGCGCACGCCGTCCCCGTCGACGGTGTGCGCCCCGGCGGTGAACAGATGGCCGGTGGCCACGACGGGGATCCCGACGCCCAGTTCCGTGCGTTTGCGTTGGGCCAGGGCGACTACGGCGCCGTAGTGGCCTCGAATTCCCTCTATCAGTTTCCGTTCCTTGTCCTCGATACTCTCACCGGCTTCGGCCGTTCGGAGTTCCCGGTCCCGCAGATATGGGACGGCGCAGACGATCAACGCCGGAGAACCATCCGCTGTGTCGAGAACCAGCACTTCGTCTTCCAGACGGTCGGGCGCCGCGCCCATTACATGAACGTGTAGGGCCCGGAGCAGTTCTCTGGGCGCATTGAGGAACGAAGGGGAATCGTGATTGCCTCCGATGACCACGACGTGACGGCAGGGCGATGCCGCAACACGGCACAGGAAGCCGTAGTAGAGTTCCTGTGCGCGGTGGCTGGGGGTGGTGGTGTCGAACACGTCACCCGCCACCAGCAAGACATCCACCCGTTCCTGCCGAAGGGTCTCCGCCAGCCAGGACAGAAACGCCTCGAACTCCGGGTAACGCTTTCGGCCGTACAGGGTACGCCCGAGGTGCCAATCCGAGGTATGCAGGAGGGTCAGTGGTTTTTTTCCATGGCGCATGGCGCTTCTCCGAAATCCGCCGGAGGCCCGTTCCTTGCGTCGGCTCCCGTGCGGTCAGGGGCGATTGTATCTCAAGGGCTGGGTCGGGGACAAGCCGCGAGATGGGTTGTCGGCGCTGTGTTCCGCCAAGTCGGCAGACCGGGAAGCGACGGCTGTGAGGGGAAGCGTTTGCGAGGACTTGGATAGCCGCCGGTACGATGGCTCTCCCGGCAGGCCGTTGGAAAACGCGATCCGCCGTCACGCCTTTGGCCTGACGCTTCATCCTTCGTCATTGCGGCGTACCGTATACGCCTCATTTCCCAGAGTTTGATCGCTCTTTGCTTCTCATGGTATTGCACCGGCCTGTCCGAAATGGTGCTTATCAACGGGCCGTTACGTCCGGAGTTGAAGCCGGTTTCAACCCCGCGAGCACCTGCAGGATCTCCTTTCGGATCTCGTTGGCTTCCCGGCTGGTGCGATCCCGGGGACGGGTGAGGGGGACCTCGCAGGTGAGGAGGATTCCGGCGGGACGGCGGGACAGCACCACCACGCGATCGCTCAAATAGACCGCTTCGTCCACGTTGTGGGTGACGAAGAGAACCGTGTCGCGGCGCCGGCGCCACAGGCCGAGCAGGAAATTCTGGAGATCGTTCCGGGTTTGGCTGTCCAGGGAGCCGAAGGGCTCATCCATCAATACGACCTGGGGATTCATGATCAAAGTCCGGGCTATGGCCACCCGTTGTTTCATCCCCCCGGACAATTCCTTGGGATAGGCATGTTCGAACCCGTGCAGACCGAATGCCCGAATGTATTCCATGGCCGAGGCTCGACGTTCCGATTTGTCCACGGACATGATTTCCAGACCCATTTCGATGTTCTGTAGAGTGGTGCGCCAAGGGAACAGGGCGTATTCCTGAAACACGAGACCCACCCTGGGTTCGCGCTGGGTGAGCGGGCGGCCGTCCAGCAGGATTCGCCCGCCGGTGGGACGTTCCAGTCCCGCCACGATCCGAAGCAGCGTGGTCTTTCCGCATCCGCTGGGCCCCACGATGGAGACGAATTCGCCTTTTTCGACGGAAAGGTTCAAGTTCTCGAAGGCCAGAAGGCCCGCGTGATCCTCTTGGGTTTCGAACCGCTTGGTCAGTCCCCGGATCTCGAGACTCAAGGCCATGGGCGCCCCTCCTACTATCTCCAGCGGATCAGTCTTCGCTCCAGAAGCCGGAGACCCGCATCGATGCTCAGCCCGATCATACCGATGACCAGCATGCCGGCCACGATTTCATCCGGGCGCTGAATGTCACGAGCGGTCATGATCATGTATCCCAACCCGTATCCTTCCCGGACTCCCGTGAATTCGGCCGCCACCAGCGTCATCCAGCCGATGCCCACCCCGATGCGGAGCCCCGTCCATATGGAAGGAACCGAACCGGGAATGAGCACCTTGAGAAAAATGTCCTTGTCTTTGGCGTTCAGAGTGCGGGCTGCTTCGATCAGGATGGGATCGATGCTGCGCACGCCGGAGACGGTGTTCAGGAGAATGGGGAAAAACGCACCCAGAAAGATGATGAATGCCGCGGACTTGATACCGATGCCGAACCAGAGAATGGCGATGGGGATCCATGCCAGGGGAGGGATGGGCCGAATCAATTCCACGACGGGTTCCGCGAGAGTCCGAAATCGAGGGAACCAGCCCATGGCGATGCCCAAGGGAACGGCGGTGCACACGGCGGCGGCGTATCCGTAAAGGACCCGCTCAAGGCTGTGCAGAATGTGCAGGTGCAGCAGGCGGCCCGGGGGCATGCCCAGAGTCATGAGTTCCCATAGTCCCCCCAACACCTGGGTAGGCGCCGGAAGTTTATACGCGGGAATGATCCCCCAGATACAAAGGACCTGCCACAGAGCCACCAGCATCAAGGGGGAAAGAAGGCGCCGCCATTTCATGGCGATTTCAAAATCGCTTCCAGAAGGTCCGAATCCATGAACGATTTCAGGAAAATATCCACGTCAGGCACCCGGATGTACTTGAGATCCGAAAGGAATTCCACATATTCCTTTTCACCTTCGACGCTCAGGATATAGGTGAAATGTACGTTTCTCAAAGCGAGCCGGACGGTTTCCTCGTCCGTTCCGGTGTATTTCACGGCGATTTGAACGGCTTCATCCGGGTTGGAACGAATAAAATCCGTGGCGTTGACATGAGCCCGGACCACGGCGGCCACCCGATCCCGGTTGGATTCAAGAAACTTCCGGTCCGAAACGAGAACGCAGCACGGGTGGTCCGCCCAGATATCCTTGGATGTGGCCAGGATGCGTCCGATTTCCAGGGTGACCGCCTTGGACGGGAAGGTTTCCCATGCGATGAAGGCATGAATCTGACCGGTTCGCAAGGCCGGGATCATCTCAGGTGGTTTCAGCACCATGATGTTCACCTGTCGATCGTCGAGGCCGTGGCGGGCCAGTGCCTTACGCAGGAGCAAATCCTGGACGGTGGAATGCCCCGGCACGGCCACGGTCTTCCCTGCCAGATCGGCTATCGAGTCGATGCCGGAGTTCCGGGAGGATACCACCAGGGCGGAGCCGTCGGTATTGACCTGAGCGACCGCCACCACGTCGGTGGTTTTATTGGCCACGGCGGTAGTGGCGGGTGCTTCTCCCACATAGGCCATATCCAGAGCGCCGGCGGCAAACGCGGTCATGATTTCCGGACCGGCCTTGAACACCCCGGCGATCTCGACGGGAATGTTCTCGTGTTTGAAAAAGCCCTGTTCCATGGCCACCCACAAAGCCAGGTGATGCAGATCATTTTGAAGATAAGCCATCCGAATGGGTTTCTCCGTGCTCTCCGCGGCGTAGCCGGATATCGAGCCGAAGATCAGAAACGGAACGCACAAATACGGGACGAGCCGGTTCATGTCAGGGAACCTCCGAATTCATGGTTTTGACTTCCAGATACGTGTTGGGCCGCAATGCTGCGAACAGAACGGCTCCCGGACAGGGCGCCACCAGTTTCCGACGGAAGGAACTTCCCAGGATATTGAAAAACTCGAGGCAGGCGGAGCAGACGAAATGGGTGGAGGCAATGGAGTAGGGGACGATCCCGTCCGGATCCTCGATGAAGTAGACGGGTTCGATGAAGTTGGCGTGGTTGGCGCAATGGGTGAGGAAGAGATCCTGATAGCTCATGGATCGAATCCCCATGACCTTCATCCATCGCTCCAATTTCGCCGGATCCTCTCCGTCGAGGTTTTCCCAGGCGTCGGGCCGCGCGTTTCGATAACTGGTACGGGACACCATGGCGCGCTTCTCGTTCTCATCCGGTACGCGGGGCGCTTTGAAAGAAGTAGCTTCCAGCCGTATCTGAGCAGGATACCCCAGGGGGCCCAGATCTTCCGAACTGATCAGCAGGTACTGTCCCGCGCGGGGGGATATCCAGTACCAGGTCAACGGTCGTTTGCACAGTTCCGTCTTCCTCCACGCTTCCGGGGGAACGATACCCACGGGAACCCGGCGGTCCAGCGGGACACACACGGCCTTTGAAGCAATGACAGGGCGAAGTCCGTTGTTTTCAAGCGTGGAACGCGCATCGGAGGCCTGATGCTCGTTGAGCCATACCGCATATTTCAGGTACTGAAAAGCCACTGGCCTATCTTACCAGGGAACCCGTCAAGCGGATTCCCTTTCCGGTTCACAGGAGGCTTCCACCGCGGCGCCCATCAGGGATTCCACCACGAGACTGGTCACATCCTTCATCACGAGAGGAGAATCGGAGGCCTTGATTCCCACCTGCAGCCCCGCATAACAAAAGGGACAGGCGGATATGAGTTCGGATGCACCGGTCTCTTCCGCTTCCCGCACGCGTCTCTGGGCCATTTTAGCCTGGATGTCCGGGTACCCGGCCTTCACGCCGCCTCCCGCCCCGCAGCATCGGGAATATTGGCGGCTTCGGGGCATCTCGATGAGGTTCAGCCCCGGAATGGATCCCATGACCTCTCTGGGAGCATCGAACACGCCCGCGATCCGGCCCAAATGACAGGGATCGTGATACGTGACGGTCCGTTCCACGGCATGGGGAAAGCGTAACCTGCCTTCCTCCTTGAGCCTGGACAGGAATTCCACCGTGTGCAGGACCTCAAAACCCAACTTTTCCACCATGGGATAATCCTGCTTGATGGTTTTAAAGCATCCGGCGCACGACGTAACCAAAGTGTGGATGCCCAGGTTGTTCAATTGGGCGATGTTCTGGGAAGCAATGCGCTCGAATTCCGAGTCGCCCATACGCAGCAAAACGCTTCCGCAACATTTTTCGTCGCCGCCCAGGCAGCCGTAATCCACCCCGAGCGCTTCGAATATGTTCACCGTGTTGATGGCCAACTGCCGTACGTTCACGTCGTACACGGCCGTGCATCCCAGGAACAGTAGCACTTTCCCTCCGCTCTTCTTGATTTCCCGGGGCGTATCGGCAATCAGTTTCTCCTTCTTGGCCCGACGAACCCATTTGGTCCGAGCCTGGCGCGGTTGCTGCCAGGGGTTGTCGTAGGCCTTAACGCTCTTGACCAGCACCTGTTGAGATTCCAGGGGACCGTAACCGGCGCTGACCACGAGTTCCCGAATGTTTTCCCAGAGATTCACCGTATCCAGGTTTGCGGGACATACGACCTGGCACTGGCCGCAGGTCGTGCATTCGTACAGATTGGCGGCGAAGGACCGCATCCGCTCTTCAGACACTTCCGGAACCCGAAAGATGCTTCGAATGAGCTTTTTCAACGCGGGCGAAATATGCCGGCTGGAAGCGATGCGGCCTGGTATCCCATGTTGGGCGCGAACGATTCTGGAGAAATCGCGGATCTTGGTCCGCGGAATCACGTCCTCGCGATGGTCCTGGTCGTATATGGGGCACCAGTTCAAGCACTCCCCGCAACGGGTGCAAGCGTCCAATTGAAGAAGTCGTTGAGCGGACAGGTGATGAATAGGCAGGATCCTCGCCGTGGAAGATTCCGGCTCCTCCTCCGGTGTTTCACGGAGGTCCGACGGGCTGCGGGATGTCTCCGTGTCGGGCGGTTTGGATTCTGAAAGCGCGGATGGGCTTCCGGAACCGGATGGTGCGGGTGATTCCGACTTCCTGGCCTGGGCGGCGACCTCTTCTTCCATGGAAGAGGCGGTCAAAGGATCTTTCTCCGACATGACGGGTTCCTCGTTCCATCGCTCGTGAGGCGCTTCGACGGGGGTAGAACCTCGCAGCGCGACTTCGGGCGGTTGTCTTGTAATAAGCTAACGCGGGTGGAAGGGATCCGCAAGCACTCCCGCGGAGAACCGGAACCGGGAGCGAGGAGGGCCTTCGGTTTCATGAGGTCTCCTCGTTCAACCGCCGGATGATCAACGTCAAGGGCGTGGTGATCACATGTTTCAGCTTACCGAACGGCAGATAGGCGATAAACGCCACCCACAAAGCGGCATGCACATACCAGAGGATCCCATAAGCGGTTTGCCAGTCGGATCCCAGGAGGGACCAAAGGCGCGATATCGCGAACCCTACGAAAGAAGCCGCGGCAATGTCCTGGGGAAGATTCGTCACCAGAATGCGTGCTCCTTCCAAAGCGAAACCGGCCGCGGTCAAGAGTCCGATAATGGCCAGAGCCAACGTGTCTTGCTCTTCCGAGAGCACATGCTTCGGGCGCAGGATGAACCGAAGCGACGCAGCCCAGATGACGCCCGCAAGGATGAACAATCCCAACAGGTCGTTGGCGGCTGCGGTGAACCAGTGGTTCTTGTCCAGCAAAGCCATAGCCCATCGGGAATCCGGGACCAGATTGTGCAGGAGAACCGTGGTAAGGCTCAAAAGGAATCTACCCACGAACGCCAGGAAAATGAGAGAGTGAATGGACCAGCGCCGAACGCTTTCCTTGAGAAGTCGCCGCTGCATGAGCACGTCGAAGAAGAGGGCGCCCAACACCGTGAAGAGCCGTCGTGAAAACAGGGTGCTCCACACGGACTCGGACAGAAGGGCTGCTTTTCGGTGCGTGGATGACTCTTCGTCTCCCACCTTTCCTCTGAACCAGAGGGATACCATGAGAATGAGTCCTGCCGCCAGGATACACAATGCGATCCAGAACATGGGATGTCCCACCCGGGCCGGTGAGGGATGGCAGACCAGGCAAAGGAAACTTTTGGAAGGGAGGACCATGGCCGCCGCTCCTACCGTGTTCCCCGACGTGTGGCATCGTTGGCAGAAGGCTTTGTCATAGGTTTCCGTCATGGCGTGAGCCGAGTAACTTAAAGGGCTCCCCTTGTCGTCCTGTCGCGCCAGGGCCACCCGGTCCGAATCCGGATCCAGCCGCACAAAGGACCCGGCGACGTGACAGGCTTCGCACCGGACGCGAAGATGCGGATCCCCCGTGGTTCCTTCGCCGTGCACCGCGTGACATCCCCTGCATTGAACTCCGGCGTCGGATTTGTGCGGCGATCGGGCTACATCGGTGTGGCAATGAATGCAGGCGGTATTGCGGTGGCGGGTGCGTTCAAAGGCCTTTTCGGAAACCTGGAGTGAGACGGACGTACCGTCCACCAGGCGCCGGCATTCCTCCTTGGCATGACATTCGTAACAAAATCCCTTGGAGGAAAGCACCCCCTCGTTTGTGTGGATATTCCGGTGGCGATGACAATCCATGCAGGAGCGTTCTTCTCCGTCTCTGTGGGTGGACATACCGACTGCGGCGAACGAGGTCGTTCCCAGGATCATCAACAGAAAAGCCAGCGCTACCTTTGTTTTCATGGGGCATCCAGTTCCTTGCGCGAACGAGCTGTCAGGCCGTTGAAAAATGCAATCCGCCGTCGTCACGCCTTTGGCGTGACGCTTCATCCTTTCTGCCTGTGCGTCCCACCTGTCTGCGTGCGGACACGCACAGGCAGGCGCAGACAGGTGTCAGCGCGGCGTACTGTATGTACGCCTCATTCCTCAGGATTCGCGCGCCTTGCATCTCATCGTTTTTCACCGGCCTGCCCGCAATAGTGTTGATCAACGGGCCGCTAGGAGGCGGATGAAACGGAGGTCTCATTAGGCGCCGCGAGAGTCTCCCATTCCGCCGGGTGTTCGGTCATCATCTTTTCCGCGGTCACGTTCCCGGTGAAAATCGAGGCGTCCAGGGGATAGACCGAGGGCCGAAAATGGGCGGTGATCACATGGAGGACGATCTTCAGGGTCGCCGCCATGATGGCCTCATACAAGTGAAGCACCTGAGCCAGGTTCACGAAGTAGCCCGGAAATACGCGGCTGAAGGATTCGGGAAACCACAGGAATAATCCGGTCAATCCCATGGTGTTCATTCCCAGAAAGAAGGCCCAGTAGTCGAATTTCTCCAGGTAGCTGAACTTGTGGAATTTTGGCGGCGTGTTCCGGGTTCCGAAAAAGAAGCGGAAGTGCTGCGCCATGTCGATGAAATCCTGCTTCCTGGGGAGAAGAGATCGCGGGCCCGTCCAGGGCCCTCTCAGAACAAGTTTATAGTAGAAGAACCAGAAGAAGTGGACCACGATACAGGCATAAGTAACCACCGCCAAGAAACGATGCAGGGCTCCCGCATTTCCGGGTCCGCCCAGGATCCACATGACGGCTCTTGCCCAAGGCTGGGAAGGGAAGGCCATGGAAAGCCCCGTAAGGGCCAAGCCCGTGAATCCCACCAAAACCACCAGATGGAGGAATCGGTGAAGAACACTGAACCGTTGAAATACGGGTTGCGGGGAAGGCGATTGCGTCGGCATGTTACTGCTTCCTCAGTTTTTCATGAAGTTCTCTCAGGATCCACAGGAATGTATGGCCGAAAAAGAAAACGATGACCAGGAACACGATCACGGCGGCGATGCTTTTGATCCGGTGAATTAGAACCACCGTGCGGTGCTTGTCCTCTCCTTTTTCGGCGATTCCTTCCATGGAGGCGTGAATGACGAATGAAGTGAAGTTCTCTTGGGCGCGGGGATGACAGTGGGAGCAGGCCGTGAGCGCCTGTTCCCGTTCCTTTAAAGAGACCGTGATGTGAGCACCATGGCAATCGGAGCAGTATGCCGAGGAGTCGCTTTTCAGGTGGATTGCGAGGCGCCCGTGCTTCCCGTCCAGATAGCTCTGTTTCTGGGCCGGGTGGCAGGCCCCGCACACCTCGGTCATGCGAAGGCCGGTTTCGAGACGAGATTGTCCGGCGGCCGCGTAGTGGGCCGAATGACACTCGCCGCAGGAGGGGGCGAGTCCCTTTTCAGAGGCTTCCGGGTTCTCGGGCGATTTTTCCTCCTTCAGCGCCTTGGCATGAACTCCCTGTAAATACCTTCGATAGGCGTCGGCGTGGCAGGTTCCGCACTTGGCGTAGTCAAACCGGCGGGTGGCCCGGACCTTGAGAAATTCGGGGTCTCTTTCGTCCGGATGCGGAGACTCGTCGCCGCCCATACCGCCGTGACATTGCTCGCATGTGAGACTGGCGTGCGCGGATCGGGAGTAACGGTTCATATCCACAAACCAGGAGGAAGCGGGATCCGAAAGAGCCCAAGCCGCGGGGGGCGCCGCCAGGAGGCACGCCAACACGGCCGAAGCCGTCAGAATACTCCCTAAAGCCCGGTGGAACCGGACGAAAACGAACGGAGCAGCCGGAGAGGATCTATGTTCCAATGCTTTCTCCTGCAATGATCATACGACGGAGCGGACGTTCAGGGATTCCCGTGTTTCAAGAGCACGGCCCGGCGCGCCGGTGTCCTGTGCCTTAAAGGCGACCCTTGTGTGGCCGCGGGCCAAGGAAAGAGTCCGGAAATACGTGTTCAGAAACCGGGTAGACCAGACATGGAGGCGGGTGAGGACATCCCGTGCCGGAGCACTCGTGTCCTCCCCGCAGTCCGCCGAGGTCTTGATTCGGCGCAGCAGCCGGGTTACTTGCGGGCCGATGCGGATCATTTCTTCCGCTTCTCCGGTGTCGGCCGCTGTGAATCCCATGCGTTCCAAATGCCGAACCCGTTTCCACATGGCATCGAGAAATACGCGGAATTTTTCAGGTTCATAGACCTTGGCTCCAATGACCCAGTGGAGGGGAATGGTCTCCAGTCCCGCCGCCACGATACGGGAATTGCTGAGTTCCCTTCTAAGATCTCGAAGCAGGCCTGTGTGCGCGCCTGCGCGCAGGCAGGGCGCATCCCGGCTTTCTCGTGCATTCTGCAGCGGCTCGACCCGTGAACATGCCCAGAAAAGGAGATCGGCCACCAAGCCGTTGGCTTCGGGAAAGGAAGGATGTTCCAGATGCGGTCCCATGAGCACCAGACAACCTTGGCCCAGCCGGGCTCGAAGCGCCGCCACGCGGTCGATGAGGGTGTCCCGGGCGATGGCTTCATCCACGAGGAACAGGGTTCGGGGAGTGAATCCCTCATAAAACGCGAGAGGTTCCGCATCGTCCCCAATGGTGAGACCGGGACCGCCGTATAAGGGAGCCGTGATGGACCGACCCGCCCGCAGGGGCGCCGTTGCCGCGGTCCGGATACGAACTTCTTCACGTACAGGATGGAAAACGAACCGGCATCCGTAAGCCGTGGAAAACTTCCGGGACATGCGCCGGGGTTGGGGAAGGCTGTCGGTCAGGTTCGTGATCCGGGCGCCCACGTAATTGAAATGATGGAGCGGCGTTTTGGAAGACCGCAACGGCAAATAGGCTCCTGCGCAGGAGCCTATGTAGAGTCCTCCCCGGCGGATGAATTGTTCCAGGCCTTGGGCTCCGCGAGGGCCCAACGCTTCCGCCACGGCGAACGTGTCGCCCCCCGAAACGAGCAGTACATCCACGGAGCGGAGGGTTCCCCCGGCCACCTCCCGTTCGTCCGGAAAGCACAGATCGTAGAATCCCATGCGTTCACAAAGTTCGACGAACCAGAGCCAGGAGTGCGAGGTCCCGGTTCCCGCGTAAACGGCGATGCGAGGATAGGTCAGTCTGCGGAGATGTGCGCGCGGCTCCGCGGTCGGAGACACTTCGAGGCCCCGATCCGTATGACGGGCCGCGAGACTTGTCCCCCGAGCCAGTAGACGGTTGTACGCCGAGTACCTGCGATACACGTCCATAAGAATATCCCGACGGGAATTCCAATCGGTGGGTTGAATCGCCGGGCCCTACTCCATCAAATCGGCGATCACCGCATCCAGGGTTTCCTGGGAAAGCTCCAACTCGGCTCCCACGTTCGTCAATTCGAGCAGGTTGCCTTCCGTGATTTCAGGCGACATGAGCGCGAACAGGGGATCGATTCCAAAAATGTAGGCCACGGCTTGGCGGCGTTCCCACCAGCCATGAAAACCGCTTGGGTCTCCGGAGATTCCGAAGTCCCCGAACACGGGTTGTAAAGGGGTACAGGGACTGAACACACCGCTTCCCGGCAAGGTGGGGGTTCCGCTTAAAGTGGCGAAGCCCTCCTCGATGGCCTTGGGATCTTTGGTCCCCGCTTTTTCGGAGAGTTCGGCCACGGCCACGGGGTCGATCCCGTAACGGGCGCAGGATCTGAGCAGTCTGCAGGCTTGTTCGGCGGAAAGACCCAGCCGGTGCATGCCTATCAGGCTGTAAGGCTCCGTGATCAGGAGACCGGGTTCGTCTGTTTTCGGTTCGGTGCGTATCGTGGGATCTTCATCCAGGTACACGAAGGTGTTCGCGGCGTAAGGCGTGTTGTAGCAGGCTTTGTGCCGGTGGACCAGCGAGGCCAGCCAATCCTGGATTTCGGGGTGACCCATGGCGGCGCACACCGGACCTATGCCTTGCTTTCCCGCGGCGGCGCCGTTCTTCAAAGACGTGAGGAGATTCAGGCAACGATCTACGAATCCCTCGGGATCGGCGATTTCCAGCAAACCCATGCCCCGCAGCGCCACTCCCTTGAGTTTCTTGTTGCCGAATGCTTTTCCGATGCCGAATCGATCCCCCCCGGTCCAGTAGTTCAGACATACCTGCGCCCAGTCCGAACCCGTCTCACCGGCGGGGCCTATGACAAGTGTCTGAATCAGGTCGTCACCCAGGTTCTTCCTCCAGAAGTCCGTGGTATTCCATACGTCGCGGCCCCATAGTTCCGAGGCGTCCGCAATATCGGCCACGCCGTCATGAATCCAGAGATAAACCGGGTTGGAAGAGGTCCCCTTGATGACCACATAGTCGAACCCGGCGTATTTGAGTTCGATACCCGCGGTCAGGGTGAACGGCGTATGGCAGAGTTTGCCCGTGCGGGGGCTCCTGGCGGAGATGATTCCCAAAGAAGAGGCGGGGTATAGCGTTCCCGTGAGTTGGCCCGTAGAAAGCACGATGGGATCATCGCTTTCATACTTTTCGTACAAACTTTTCGCCAGTCCCGCGCCGCCGATCCGCTCGGCCACCAGATCGCCGTTCACCTCATCCTCGGAGGTCCGGGACGCGGTCAGGTCCACAATGAGTATCTTATCGGAGGAAAGGTATTCCATGACGTGCTCCTTGCTATTCCACGGTGATGGCGTTCACCGGGCAGAATTTCTCGCACATGGGGCCATAAGGCATTTGCTCACAAAGGTCACACGGCTCCCTGAGGAGCATGGGTTTGGCCGAGGCGTCTTCCTGTTTCTTTTCCCCTCCGGACTCTTCGACGGCGCCGATGCGCTTGACTTCCAGACCTTCGGGACGCGCGACGACAAGATTCTCCTCTTCTTTCAAAAGGACTCCGAAATAGTCTTTCTTCTCACGACCTCGATAGGCCACAATGCAGGCGGACAAAAAGGCGAAGCCGTCGTCCCTGTGATACCCGCAAGCCATTTCACAGGCCATGCATCCCACACACTTCAACGCGTCGATTTTCACTCCCATGCGGCACCCCTTAAGCATACTTGGAATTGGCGGTAACGATACAACTCCTTTGACGAGGCTTCCTGACAGCCCGCGGCAACGCAATGTGCGGCCCGACCCGCAGTGTGGCCTTTCATTTCCCCCGTGCGTGCATCGCACCCGGCTGCGCGGGAAATCGCATGCGCAGCGTGAATCTTGGCTGGGCGCGGAAAAGCGTCGGCTCGGCCTCACCGTATCCGGGGCTTACCTTGGGTGATTCGTCCTTCCCGCCTTGGATGAGTCGGGCGAGCCACCGGCAAGCCTGGTTTCGAAAGTTTCCTTCCGGCGGCAGTCGATAGACGCGTAAGTAACCATTGCGGCAAGAGAAAACGGAACAGGTTCCACCGAGCGACACGACCGAGCCCGGGCGGAAACCGGAGCCCCAAAAATGGGGTGCCTGAACGGCGCCGTTATGATAGAACTGATTTTGTATACTGTATTCCGCCGGATTGCGCGCTCGCGGCTTTCAGCCCGCGAGATCCTACACGCATAATATGTTGATTCCCCACCGGTTGCCTGTATCGAGGGGGGATTGGGTACTGCGGTTCGGGTCATCGGCTGAGCGGTTCGGAGAGGAGTGAAGGTTGTGCAACGTGGGCGGCCCGATTTCCCTCCTGATGCCTCCGGCTTATAGCCGAGGATTGTGGGGTCTGTCAACTCAAATTTCGGATGTTTCAATCTTTATAATTTTTCCTTGACACCCGCCTCCTAATGTGGCACTCCTATGTGCGCATGCTTCGGATTCAGCCGACACGCAACACCGCGCAGCAGCGATTCACGCTTTATTGAGCCGCCCCTATGTTCAAAACAGCCAAGTTCAGCCGCATATCGGAAAATATCGTGCAACAGATCCGCCAGGCCATTCTTCAGGGAAAGCTCAGACCCGGAGATCGGCTGTCGCCCGAAAAAGAGCTGGCGGAACGGTTCGGCGTAAGCAAGGCTTCTCTGCGGGAAGCCTTCAGGGCCCTGGAGGCTCTGGGTCTCCTGGAGGTGCGCCAAGGGGTGCTGGGCGGGGCTTTCGTACGGGAAGTGGATCTGAAAACTGCGCGGGACTCGCTCGTGAATTACCTGTACTTTCAGAATCCCACCATCGAGGAGTTCTGCCAGTTGCGCGCCATGATAGAACCGGAAGTGGCCGAGGCCGCCGCCCGCAAAATCACGGATACGGATTTGTCGGACCTGGAACGGAACCTCGTGGAAACCAAGAAGACTTTGGACGGAGGAACCTTCTCTCACGATCTCGAAATCTACTTCCACCAGCGGATTGCTTCCATTGCCAACAACCGGATCATCTGCCTCTTCATTGACTCCATCCAACATATCCTCGTTGACATAAAACTGGTCCTCGAAACCAGCCATGACTTTTCGGTGAATGTGTATCGCGCCCATAAGCGTATTTTCGATGCCCTTCGCGAGCGTAATCCCGAACGGGCGCGCATCGAGATGCTTCGCCATATGAAAGAAGTCGAGGAGGGCCTGCTCCTGTGTTATGGCCTGAACGCCTCCTCTTTCATGTTTCATCCCGACTCTCAGGGTGAGGGAGAACCCGATCAGGTCAACATCTCCCTGCAGGCATAGGGCCGATCGCCGGCTCCGGGGAATGGATTTCGAGACGGATTGAAGCTCGAATTCCGCGGGAGCGCTCAACACCTCGGCAAGGAGGTTCAGGGGGATACGTGCTTTGCCGGAAGGACGGCCAAGCGCCTTGGACCACGGTGGGTTTATCGGCTCGCGGTCATGATCGGGCGGAACCTTCCCCATGGCAAGCAGGGGCGGTTTTCCTCCGACGGGGATGCGGGCGAAGTGCGGGGTGCTGGGCCGGTGACGGGATGGTTCCGAGGATCCGGTTTTTCACCCGAAGCCATTCGAATTGTTTCAAGACAAGGTCGAAAGACCTTAAGTACCTCATTCCGTTCAGAGGAGGTCGAACGTGCATTACATGTTTGAAGAATCCAAGGTGGATGAACGAATTTTGAAGGAGCTTCAGTCTCTGGTGGGCGAGAAGAACGCCACGGCCGCAAAGCACGTGCGTTTCGCTTATTCGTACGACTTGTCCTTCGTTCAACCCAAAATGCCGGACTACGTGGTCCTGGTGGAAAGCGTGGATCACGTACAAAGCGTGCTCCGGTTCGCCAACCGGGAAAAGATTCCGGTGGTCCCGTATACCGCAGGCACCAATATCGGAGGGCTTACCATTCCCGAGCGGGGCGGCATCCTGATGGATCTCAAAAGGATGAACAGGATTCTCGAGATCGATGCCGAGTCCCACTACGCGGTCATCGAACCCGGCGTATCCCACGCGCAGCTGGCGGAAGCCTTGTATGAGCACAATCTTCGTTTTGGTTGGCCCGTGGGACCCCCCTCCGCTTCCGTGGCTTCCTGCGCCATTTCTCACGGCATCGGGGGACTCAACGCCCGCTACGGCCTAAACAGCCAGGAAATCACCAGCATGGAGGTAGTGCTTCCCACGGGGGAACTGGTTCGGGTGGGCTCCTGCGCCATACAGGAAAACGCATGGCACAGCCTGCTTCCCATGCCCCAAATGGACGGGCTCTTCAAGGGTTGGTTGGGAACCACCGGCGTGGTGACCAAACTCGGCATCGGTGTGCACCCCATTCCGCCGGTCCTCAAGGTTTTTACAGTATCCTGCGATAACGTGGAGGACATGTATTCCTATATGTTGAACCTGAGCACCTATGAAATCTGTGACGATCTGACCGCCGTTTCCTGGTGGCTGGCCCAGGTCCCCATTCCTTACCCGTACCGGCCCAAGCCGGACAACCAACCCGAATGGTTCAACTTCGCCAATACCAATTCTTTTACGGAAAAGGAAAGGGACGCTCGGGAAGAAATCTGGAACACGGTGGTGGAGGAAGAGAAGAAGAAGGGAACTTCCATCAAGGTCACCCAATACCCGGAAGAGGCGTTGCGGGCCCGCACGCAACTTCCCAGTCAGATCGTGGGGTCCACCAAGAACTACTGCAAGATGGCCGGTGCGGGTATCTCCTGGCCTGGGACATTCACCCCGGCCAAAAAATGGGCCCCCGTGTATACGCGTTGGAAAGAAATCCTCATTGCGGCCAACTTGTCCCCGTCGGTGCGCATGTCCATGTACCGGGGCGTTCACTATGGCATGCTGAGGGCCATGATTCCTTTCAACAAGCAGAACCCCGACGATGTGGAAAACGCCCGGCGGGCCATTGTCGAATGCCTGAAAGTGGATCTGGACGAAGGCGGGATTCCTTACAAGCCCCCCGTCGACTTCGCGCGGGAGATCAATCAGCGCGCCCATCCCGGGTACCTGATGTTGCTCAAGCGCATTAAGGAGATGTTGGATCCCAACGACATCATGAACCCGGGTAAACTGGGCATATGATGTCGGACGCGCACGAAAATCGAACCGACCTGTAAGTCGGGAAGTTGAACGGAGGCATTCTATGGAGTGGAACATTCCCACCTTGAAGGAACTTGAACGATACTTCTGGAGATGCACGGCCTGCGGAACCTGCAGGTCCGCCTATACGTACGGACCTCCACCGGTGGCCAAACCCATTTGTCCCGCGGGCACGGAATTCGGATTCGAAGGGTACTACTCTTCCAAAGGCAAGGCGGCCTTCGCCCGCGGCATTACCAGCGGGGTATTGGGATTTGAAGATCCGGAGTTCGTGGAAGCCATATACAAGTGCACCGTGTGTGCGGGATGCCAAAACCAATGCCAGGTGGATTATAAGCCGTACATACCCGAAGTCATCGAAGCCATGCGGCGTGAGGCGGTCCAAGCCGGAGCCGGTCCCATGCCCCTGCATAAGAATCTCATTAATTCCATGAAAAATTACAACAATCCGTACCAGGGTCCCCGGCGGGTTCGGACGGATTGGACCCGACCCTTCAAGAAAACGAAGAATCCCATTAAAGACATCAACAAGGAGCCCGCCCCCATCCTGTTTTACGTGGGATGCACGGGAGCCTTCAACACGGTCACCCGTCCGGTGCCGGTAGCCACGGCGTCCATTTTTCAGAAATTGGGCCTGGATTTCGGCATTCTGGGTGAAAACGAGATCTGCTGCGGCTCCACCGCCATGCGGGTGGGCGATGCCGAAGAATTCAAGCGTGTGGCGACACAGAACTTGGAGATGTTCCGGAAGCTGCACGAGGAACGCGGGGTGAATCGGATCATCACTTCATGCGCCGGATGTTACCGGGCCATCAAGAAGGATTACATCCTGTCCGCCGAATATGAAACCGCCATGAACGGCATTGAGGTAATCCACACGGCGGACTTCCTGAACCGGCTCTACAAGGAAGGGAAGCTCAGATTTGAAGGCGCGCTTCCCGAGAGGGTCACCTACCACGATCCGTGCCATACGGGCAGGCACTTGAATAAGTTCATCGTGGACAAGGAAGGATCCCAGCTGTGGGAAGGAGCCTACGTGGATATGGACGAGAGCGACTGCCTCTATGACCAGCCCAGGGAACTGCTTCGCGCCATTCCGGGGCTGGAGTTGGTGGAAATGACCCGCATCCGGGCCAACTCCTATTGCTGCGGCGGCGGTGGGGGAGTCATGACCGGTTTCGGTGAATGGTCCGCCAAGAATGCCTCCCTGCGCATCGCCGAAGGCATGGAAACGGGAGCTGAGAAGATGGTGTCCATTTGTCCGTTCTGTCATTACAACCTGAATGAAGGCGCCAAGAGGATCCAAAGCGGGATGAAGGTGACGGACCTGGTGGAACTCGTGGACCAGGTGCTTCCTGATCAACAATAGACTGCGGGAAGAGCCGGTGTCCTGGCCGGCTTTTTTCGCTACGGTAGAGCGGGCAAAAGGATCACGTTTCCGGACGACACGAGGCGACTCGACGGAACTCCACGTCGTTCGGCAGCGACGCGGCGGCCGGGAACGGGCGCTGCATGGGGGCGGCTTCGTCAAATCGGGATTACGGAGGCGGTTCTGGTTCCCGCCTCTGGAAGATCGCCGGTCCAAAATTTCAGATAGAGAGGGGTGAGAAGCATCCGGGATGGAGTCGATTGAGTCGGGGTGATAAGGTCCGACCGGGCGGTGCAACCGCCCGGCGCAAAGGAGTTTCGAGCGGACTTTGGAAGTGATGTAAGGAGAAGGAGGACATATGCCCGTAACACGCGAACACGGTAAGGAACAGCCGTACGTCGGCGGACCGTTAAAATTGCGGCTCCCCTTTGTTCATTATCGCATCGAGTACCAGGATTTCGTTCAGGGAGCCATTCTGAGCTGCGTGCCTCTCGGGATCACCGCGGCCATGGTTTCCGTGCTCGGGATTCCCATCGAAGTGGCCGTGTTGATGGTGGTCATCAACAATTTTCTCTATCTGCTTCACACCTCTTTTGGCGATCCGTCCGTTGCAGGATGGATCACGGCGGGTATTCCCCTGTACATCGCCTATCTCAGCGGATTTCCCATGGGGCCGGACCGGATTCTGGCCCTTATCGCCTTACAGGTGCTCGTGGGTCTCATTTTCCTTGTACTGGGGGTTACAGGGATCACGCGAAGCGTCATCGCGCGATTTCCGATATCCATGCGCGCGGGCATTCTGCTGGGCGCCGGCTTCGCTTCGCTTATGCGCGTGTTCAATCCGGACCAGCCCTTCATCGGTAAGATGCCCGTGGCTTTCCTGATCTCCGCGTTCGCCAGCTTCTTTGTATTGTTTTCGCTACGCGCCATGGAATTCCGGAAGCGATACGGGTGGTTTGCCTGGGTGGCCAGTTTCGGTATCGCTCCCGGTTTCGTGGTGGGGTACATCGCCGGGCTCATCACGGGAGAGATCAGCATACCCTCGGGGGTATTCGATCGATTCATCATCGCCATTCCTTTCGGGGAAATGTTTTCGCATTTCAGCGTCATCGGGTTGGGCTGGCCTTCCTGGAGTATGTGGGGTGCGGCGATTTCTCTGGCCATTGTGGCGTACGTGTTGGCTTTTGGCGACATCCTGGTGCTCGAGGCGTTGGTGGATGATGCGGATAAGGCGCGTCCGGACGAGAAAATCGTATTTCAGGTTTCCAGGAATCACGTCATTACGTCGGTTCGAAATATCCTGGAAGGAATCACCATGCCCTACCTGCCCTTGTGCGGTCCCCAATGGACGGGCGGACAGGCCCTGGTGGTGAACCGGTACAAGAACTCCATCCCGGAGCAGGAGCCGTCCTACTGGGGCGGCGCCACATCGCTCTTTTGGGGGATGAGTCTTGCCATGGTGTTTCATCCTTTGGTCCAGATCATCCTGCCCGCCAAGGATATCGGGTTTGGTCTCACTCTGTTGATCCAGGGATACCTCTGCGTGTACATCGCCTTTGCCATGTGCACCAACAATGTGCAGCGGGGTATCGCCGGCGTGATGGGGGCGGTGCTGGTGACCGCCAATTACATCAAACTATGGGGAAGCCCGTTCTGGTCCGGGCCGACGATGGCGTTGATCATCGGAGCCGTCATGTACCTGAGCCTCGAGTACTTTCCCAGCAAGGAGTCGAAATAGCCGAAGTGATGTTGAATGAAGGAGGGCGCCCGAAGAGGTTTCTCGGGTGTCCCCTTTCATTCCTTGCAGCCCGGGGCTTGGGACCCGGGGGACGAGGGCTTCGGTGTCCTCCCGGAAGGTGGGCGCCAAGAACCTCTTGACGGGAAATGGACGTGGAATATGTGGAAAAAGGAAGCGAGACGCAACATCGATCTGTTTATCAAAGTCGGACTTCCATACACCGTGGGTGGCGTGGTTGTGGTGCTTGCAGGCATATACGCCCTGAAACGCCTGTTTGCGGGGAGCGACTACCTGTCCGCGATTCTGCTGCTTTGGCTGGCGGTGTTCTGGTTCCTGTACCAGCCGCTGTTTCGGAAGCGGGTAAAACATGCGGCCGCGGAACGGGCTAAACAATGGCAGCGGCCTGGTGACGCATGAACCCGGGAGTACTCCGGCGACCAGACCCTGAACCCGTGGAGCCTGATATGGGAACCGGGCGTGCGTTTGAACCCGGCGGGATCTCCGCCCCCGAGAAGTTCCCGCAATGATTTTCACCTGGCAGCCGTTGATAAACCGTATTGCGGGCGGGCCGGAATAAAACGATGAGATGCAAGGCGCGCGAATCCTGGGGGAATGGGGCGTACATACAGAACGCCGCAATGACACGGAACAAAGCGTAACGCCGTAGATCGCGTTTTTCAGCGGCCTGCTCAGTGAGGAGGAGAACATGACTTTGAAAGAGCGCTTCATGAGGCGCCTGGAAGGCAAAGACGTGGATGTGACGCCGGTGGGCTGCACTACGACGTACGGTGTCGTGGAACTGATGCAGAAATGCGGAGCCGAAAGGCCCAAAGCGGACCGAGACCCGGTGGCCATGGCGGAACTGGCCCTGGCGGGCCCCAAATACGCCGGCTTCGAATGGGTCAAGGCCATGGGTTGGGATATCACGCCCATGAGTGAGGTTTTCGGATGCGAACTCGGCGAACCGAAAATCGATCTGCAACACTTTATCAAGGTCCATCCGCTGGCTGAAAGCCTCGACGGGCTGGATTATCCTTCGGACTTTGTACAGAGAGGTCGGTTCCCGGTCTACAAGGAGCAGTTCAAGATCCTGAAAGAGAAGGTGGGAGACGACATGGCCATTTTCGGTGAAACCGAGGGGGCCTGGACCTGCGCCTGCAACCTGGTGGGAACCGAGCAATTCATGAAATGGACCTTCAAAGAGAAAGACAAGGTTCAGAAGGTCATCGATGTAACCAAGAAAGCCATGATCGATGTGATCAACTGGTCATTCGATTGCGGCGCCGACTACTTCGTCATGGCCGAACCGTCGTCCGGCCCGGCCCTGATGAGTCCCAAGACCTGGGAGACCTTCGTGAAGCCTCTGATCACCGATGTCGTGAAAGCCAGCAAGGGTCCTCTGGTTCTTCATATCTGCGCCAATACGGACAAGATCATTCCCATGATGTGCGAGACGGGGGTCGCGGGTATCAGCATCGAGGAAAAAGCCGACCTGAAGCAGGCCGTAGAGGTCGCCCGCCCCAAGGGTGTGCGGGTGTTCGGTAATGTGGCCACGGCGACCACCCTGTTCATGGGGTCCCCGGAAGACTGTTACAAGGAATCCTGGCAGGCCCTGGAAAACGGCACGGACTTCCTCACTCCGGGTTGCGGCGTCGCGCCGCGCTCTCCTCTGGAGAATCTGCTGCAACTCAAGAAAGCCCGGGATGATTATTTCAAGAAAAACTGAACCCAAGGCATAACGGTTTCAGCGTTTGAAAGAAGCCGGAATCCCTGCGACGCCGGTCGCAGGGATTCCGGCGATTGTCCGGGATTCAAGGGGAATATTCGGCCGCTGAGGGACCATCCGAACGATGTCTTCTCCATGCCGAACGGGATACTGAAATTTGGAGAACAGGAAAATTGTACTCTTCGGATGTCCGTTGGACTGCGACGAAAAAGAGGAATCCATCCGGGAGAAGCGCGCCGCGGACTGGAATTCCGAGGAAAGCGACGACCCCTATGACGAAGTCGTGAGCATTCTGCGGAGGGAGGCACCCCCCGAATTTTGGGAAGAAAAGGGTTCCATTGAGATACCCGGATGGCTTCGGCCCAAACCCGCCGGGATTCATCGCGGGAAACTGGATGTGGCGGAATTTGCGGCTTTCCTGGACGGGGACGGGTGCCGTCGAATGGCTGCGGAGGTGGAAGCGTTCGTGCGGCGGCGGATCCTGCCGCAAGCGCCTTGCCTGGTGGCGGTGGACCACTCCATGACGGGAGGGGTGGTTCGGGCCCTGGCGGACCACCACGGGCGGGATGCGCTTTCTCTGGTGATTCTGGACAGTCACACGGATGCGCTGCCGATGGACGTGTCGGCTCAAGCCGTCCAGTACGATCTGGACACCAATCCGGCGACCGTTCACGATCGTTATGACCCGTTTCTGTATCATCGTCCCGACTCGTACAACGCGAGTTCCTTCCTTCACCACCTCCTGGAGGAGGGTGTTCTGGATCCTGCGAACCTGATGCTTTTGGGGGTGAGTGATTTTCCCGACAAACGGGCCATGAGGATCAAGGATCCGCGGATTCGGCGCTATGTGGAGGCCTTTACCTCCCTGAAGCGGAGGGGGGTGACCGTAGTGACCAAGAAAGAGATGTCGGCGAGCCCCGCTCGAATCCGCACCCTGCTGAACCGGATCCGTACCCCCTGGCTGTATGTATCCGTTGATATGGACATTGGAGCCCGCAATGCGGTGGAAGGAGTTCGATTCCGGGATCGCAGGGGACTCCCGGAAAGACAAATAGTCCTTCTGGTGGAAACCCTTCGTGACGTCCTGTCCCGGGATGTGCGGTTGGCGGGCATGGACGTTACGGAATTCAATCCTCGAAGAGCGGGAAAGAACCACCCAAGCGGCTGCGAACCGACCTATCGCATTGCTGCGGACATAATTCGGAAGCTGGCCTTCGACAAGTAACACGCGGGTGTGCGCTTTCCTGTTTCCAGCGGGGGACGGCCGAGGGTCGTGTTCCCGCAAACACGGACGGGAGACAAAACTGCAGGCGGGAAGAACCGCCCAGTTACACCATAACGGAGACTCTAAAGGAGGAAACACGTATATGTCTCATTTACCTGAAGTAAAGAACAACTATGGGGTGTTGAAGAACTACATTGACGGGACATGGGTGGAATCGAAGGGCCCCACGCGGGACATCATGAATCCGGCCAAGGATGAGGCCATCGGACAAGTGCCTATGTCGCCCGTGGAAGAAATCAACGAGGCCGTGGCGGCCGCCAAGGAAGCCTTCCAGGATTGGCGGGAAACCGCCCCTATTTCGCGCGTGCGATACATGTTCAAGTTGAAGGAAATCATGGAGAAGCGCTTCGAGGATTTCGCGCGGGTGCTCGTGCAGGAGATGGGTAAAACGATCGACGAATCCCGGGGGGAAGTCCGGCGGGCCATTGAAAACGTGGAAACCGCATGCAGCATCACCACGTTGCAGATGGGATACCTCCTGGAGGACGGAGCGGCTTCCGGCATCGACGAGGAAGCCATCTGCGTTCCCCTTGGGGTGTTCGCGTGTCTGTCTCCCTATAACTTCCCCGCGATGATTCCCTACTGGTTCTGGCCGTATGCCGTGGCCGCCGGCAATACGTATATCATCAAACCGTCCAGTCAGGTTCCCATGACGCAGCAGATCATGTTCGAAGCCATTGACGAAGTGGGTTTCCCTCCCGGCGTCATCAACCTGGTAAACGGGTCTCACGAACTGGCCGACGCGCTCATGATGCACCCGGACGTGAAAGGAATATCCTTCGTGGGTTCCACCCCCGTGGCGCACCATGTGTACAAACTGAGCGCCGAACATAAGAAGCGGGTTCAGGCCCAGGGAGGCGCCAAGAACACCATCGTGGTGTTGCCGGACGCCAATATCAAAAGAGCCGTGCCCAATATGATATCCTCGTTCTACGGCTGTGCGGGGCAGCGCTGCCTGGCGGGCGCCAATCTGGCCATTGTGGGAGACGAGAAATTCTATTGTGAGTTCATGGAAGCGTTCATTAATTTGGCCAAGGGAATCAAGTTGGGGTACGGTCTCGATGAGTCCGCCAACATGGGACCCCTGGTTTCCAAGAAAGCCCAGACAAAGGTGGAGGGATATATAGAAATCGGAATCAAGGACGGCGGCCGCCTGATTCTGGACGGACGGGGCGCCCGGGCCGAGGGTTACGAGAGAGGGTACTTCGTGGGACCCACCATTCTGGAAGACGTTCAGCCTCACCATTGCGTCGCCCAGGAGGAGATTTTTGGTCCCGTAGTGTCCTGCATGCGGTTCGGCAGCCTGGACGAGGCCATCGAGTACATGAATTCCTGCCCCTTCGGAAACGCGGCGTCCATCTACACTTCTTCCGGACCGGCTGCGAGGAAGTTCCGTTACGAAATAGAAGCCGGAAATGTCGGTATTAATATCGGTATCGTAGCCGCCATGTCCTACTTTCCTTTTGCCGGAATGAAAGACTCCTTTTTCGGTGATCTTCACGGCCAGGGGATGGATGCCGTGAAGTTTTTCACGGACAGAAAGGTGGTGATTACCCGATGGCTGTAGACTTGAGCAAATTCCCTGAAATGAAAACCTTTTCGTCGGTGATTCGCTACTCCCTGTGCCTGGAGGAAGCATTGGAGGAATTCTACAAGAGCGCCGCCCAATGCCTTCCCGCCGCGGCGGGGGAGTTTCAGAAGCTTGCCGATATCCATCGCGCTCGGTATGAGTTGCTGGAGGACACGCGGCAGCAGAAGCTGAACGAGATGATCCTGGAGCCGGTATGCGGATTGGAACGCGATGAATATCTGCCGGACGTGGACATCGAAAACGAGGCTGACCTGGTCCGCAAGGCCGTTAAAGCAGAAGAAAACGCCGGGAAGTTCTATACGCATCTCGGTGATGCGGCGCGGGAACTCTCCCGGGAAGCCTCCAAGGTCTACCAGCGGATGGCCAAGGAGAACGAAAAACTGAAAGCCCGGGTCCAGGCTGTGAAGTAGCGCTGGAATCGGGTTTCAACGGGGCGCCCGGAGCCCGGGTTCCGGGCGCCCGTCCATGGATCGAATGCCGAGTACCCGGCGGAAGCTCTTGGCAGGCCGGCGATGGAAACGATCTACGGTTGACCCCTGCGGCGTGCGTCATGCACGCCGCATTCCTCGGGATTCGCGCGCCTCGCAGGCCATCGTCGTTCGCGGTCCGTCCATAACCTTGTGTTTCAACGGGCCTTCCCTCGGGAAGGTCCCCGCGCCCGAATCATGAACGGCGCCGTTTCCGGATCGACGAACCTTGAAACGCTTTCCCCCTCGCGCGCCTTGCCCAGGATTCCACCCGGAGAACACCCTCGCCGCAGGGTGTTCCGGCGATACGCCCATGGAGCCATGGGGATCCATAAATCGTGGAAACGGGGATTTCCGATAGGGGACGTGAGACAGGGGTGGTCGCCTCAGGGCCGGCTTCCTTACGCCCGGGACCCGAAACGCCGCGGAGGATTTTGATGCCCGCCGTATCGTTCCAACAACCGAACGCGTTCTCGGGGGAATCCCTCGGAGAAATCCTTACGGATCTCATGAGCCTGGGACTTCGCGTCGAGGACTGCTCGGAAGCCCGAAAGGGCGGAGCCGGTCCCGCGGAAGGGAAAGCGATCATCATCGGAGGCCGCGTCGTCAACGTACCGGTGGGGGCGCATTACGTCGAGGAATCCCCGTATTCCCTGGAGAGGCGCGGAGATGAATTCGTGGTCGAGAAGAGCGGTCGGGTTCTCTGCAAAGCCGAACCGATTCCGCCGCCGGCGTTTTATGGGGGCCGGACCACGGACGGAATTCCCTTCCGACACATCGCACTCCTCCACGGGTCGAATTGCCTGGCTTCCACGGTGATCCAGGCGTGTGCTCATTGGAGAACGGGTCGCCGGTGCGGGTTTTGCGCCACGGAAGTTTCTTTGCGGGCCGGACGGACCCTGCCGGTGAAGACTCCGGACCATCTGGCCCAGGCGGTTTCCATGGCCGGACAACTAGACGGTGTGGAGCACGTGGTCCTGACTTCGGGGACTTCGGATCCCCCCGGCGCGGAAATGCGTTACCTGGCGCGCTGCACCCGGCGCATCAAAGAAACGGTTTCCCTTCCGGTGCACGTCCAGTTTCAGCCTCCATCCGATCCGGGTCTCATGACCCTGCTCCGGGAAGCGGGAGTGGATACGGTGGGCATCCATGTGGAGACCTTTGACCGCAACGTTTGGGATCGCGTGGCCCCGGCGAAGGCGGCGCTGGGCGTCCGAAGGTTCGAGCAGGCCTGGAAGGCCGCCGTGGATCGGTTCGGCCCCAACCAGGTGAGCAGTTTTCTCATCGTGGGAATGGGCGAAACCGAGGATTCGGTGGTCATGGGGAGTGAGTTTCTGGCCGATTTGGGTGTGTACCCCTATGTGGCGCCTTTGAGACCCATTCCGGGTTCCGCCATGGAGGCATTGCGGCCCCCTTCTCCGGACTCCATGAGGCGCATTTACGAGCGGGTGGGCGCTCTTGTGGCGCGGAAAGGTCTGAGCGCATTCAAGTCTGCGGCGGGATGCGTCCGTTGCGGAGCCTGTTCCGGACTTTCCCTGTATGAACCCCAGGCGGATGCTCTGGTGTGTCATATGGCGCGAACCCTTGGGGAACTCGCGGAAGCCTTTCGCATCCGGAAGGAAGTGTTCGTGGAGGAACAGGGGGTCTTTTCGGAATCGGACCGGGATGAGCAGGACGACCGAAGCGTTCACTTGGTGGCGCGTGTGAACGACGAGCTGGTGGGTACGGTGCGGATGTATCCGGACGAGCACGAACACGGACACTGGCTCGGAGGCAGGCTCGCCGTGCGGAAAGCGTTCCGATCCGCTCGAGTGGGAGAACTTCTGGTTCAGGAAGCCGTGAAACAGGTGAAACGAAGAGGCTGTGTGCGCTTTACCGCCTATATCCAGGAAAAGAACGTACCGTTCTTCCGGAAATTGGGATGGAAGGCGTTGGGATTTCCCGTCATTCATTGTGGACGGCCCCATCAACGGATGGAGGCGGACCTTGGCGTTCCGGAAAAACGGCCTTGGAACGGGACCGGGGAGTGCTTCCTCGAAACGAATGGTTCGCCGCAACTCCGGTTGGAGGAAACGAGTGGCGGATGAATTGCGTCGTATCGTGGAGCGGGTGCGCGCCTGCGCGGGAGTGCTCCGAAAGCGGCCTGTGGGTGACGTGGTGCGGACGCTGGCCTGCACCCAGGAGTATGGGAAGCAACTGCCGAATTACGGGGACGACGCCGCCGTGATTCCCTGGGGTGAAGGCTATCTGCTGCTGGCGGCGGACGGGATGATGGTGGAGCTGCTTCGCAACGAACCCTATGCGGCGGGGAAGGCGGCCGTAATGGTTACGGTGAACGATGTGTACTCCATGGGAGGCCGGCCCCTGGGCCTGGTCAACGTGCTGGCCAGCGGAGATTCGGAACAGCGCGCGCGGATCGTCGAGGGCATCGCCAAGGGATGCCGTAAACTCCGGGTACCCATGTTGGGGGGCCATCTGCACCCGGACGCCCCTTCCGACCACCCCGCCCTAAGCATAGCCATCCTGGGATACGCTCGGAACCTGCTGCGAAGTCATCTGGCCGAGGAAGGGGACGACCTGGTTCTGGCCGTGGATTTGGAGGGTCGCCCCGGCTGCCGCTCCGTGGTGAGTTGGGATGCCAATTCCATGAAAAGCACGGAGCAACTGCTCCTGCGCCTGGAAGCGCTTCCTCTCGTGGCGGAGGGAGGACTGGCGTGCGCCGCCAAGGACGTGAGCAATGCGGGAATCCTGGGCACCGCCGCCATCATGATGGAAAATTCGGCGCGGGGAGCCGAGATCCGTCTGGAGGCCATACCCGTTCCCGAGGGATTGGATCCGGCGGACTGGTTTCTCTGTTTCCAGAGTTTCGGTTTTGTCCTGGCCGTTTCTCCGGCCCGGACCCGCGAGGTGCTCGATCTGTTCAAGGGGAGGAAAGTGGAGGCGCGAATCATCGGGAGGGTGACGGATTCACGCCAAGTATTCCTGACAGGAGGTGCGCGGCGGGAGATTCTGTTCGACTTCGATCGGGAATCCATCACCGGGATCTCGCGCCCTCGAAGGGCGTGCTAACAGGTCGTTGAAAAACGCGATCCGCGTCGTTGCGCTTCATCCTTCGTCATTGCGGCGTACGGGTTGTACGCCTCATTCCTTAGGATTCGCGCGCGTTGCATCTCATCGTCTTTGAACAGCCTGTCCGAAATGCTGTTTTTCAACGGGCTGGTGAGGGGAGCCTTGCCCTGCGGACAACCGTTTTCGTATACCGTGGACGAAGAATCAGAGGGACGAAACCGCAAGTTCCCATTCGTACAGCTGTTCCCGGATGGCGCCTCCCCATTGGACCACTTCCTTTTCCAGGGTGAGCTTGAATCCGTGGGCTTCGTACAGTCTACGAGCGGCCTCCAACCCCCGAAAGGTCCACAAATGCGCTTTGGGGGAGTCGGCTTGGCTGCAGAAATCCAAGGCCGTGGAGAGGAGCCGGCCGCCGATACCCAGGTTCTGGAATTCGGGACCAACGATAAACCAACGCAGTCGCGCCCCCTGGGGCGTTGCCGGCCGGCCGTCCACGGCCACGAACCCCGCCAACTCCGAATCGAGCGAAGCCACCCAGAATCCGTCGGCGCCCACTGGCGGCCTGCTCATGAACTCGGACAACTCCCGGGCCACCTGACATTCGAACGAAACGTCGAATCCCCAGTGGGCATGGTAATAAACGGCATGAAGTTCCGTGATTTTTCCCACCAGACCCGGGAAGTAGCGGGAATGGAGCAGGATGGAAGGGGAAGGCATTACCTGTCCTTTACCAGGCCGTTGAAAAACGCGATCCGCGTCGTTGCGCTATGTCCTTCGTCATTGCGGCGTACGGGTTGTACGCCTCATTCCTCAGGGTTCGCGCGCCTTGCATCTCATCGTTTTTGAACAGCCTGCCCGAAATGCTGTATTTCAACCCTGTTACCCGCCGGTTAAAGAAATACACCCAACCGTTCGATACTACACCCATATCCGGGATAATGCGAGCTTGATCCGCTCTTGGAAGGGCGGCCGGCGCGCCGGGATGGTATCCCCGGCGGCCGCCTGCAGGCCCATAAGCTTCCGTCACTCGTGTTTGATCTCGATCTTCTTGGGTTTGGCCGATTCCGATTTCGGCAACGTCAGCTTGATGACGCCGTCTTTGTAATTGGCCGAGATCTTTTCGGAATCCACGTTGGACGGGAGCGTCACCGAACGGGCGAAGGACCCGTACCTTCGCTCGATACGATGGAAGTTCTCCTTCTTTTCCTCTTCTTCCTGCTTCCGCTCACCCCGGACCGTCAGTACGTTTCCGGACACGGAGATATCGAGTTCCTTGGGATCGATTCCGGGCAGATCCGCTTTGAGGATCAGGCTGTCTTCCGTCTCGGAGACGTCGAACGCCGGAATCCAATCCGCTCCCGTTGTTTCCGTGGAGCCCAAGAGCGACGAACCTAGATCGTCGAACAAGCGATCCATCCGATCCATCAGTTCAAACGGACTTCGCGTCGCGGGCATGATGTTTCTACGCCTACGCCAAGGAATCAGTTCGAACATACGCAACACCTCCTTCGCTCAGGCCGCCTTTCAGGCGGTGGTTGTAGAATATGTTTTTCAACTAAAATTTGAGATCGGCGTGTCCTTCTGTCAAGATTCCGGAATACATTTTTTGAATGCGCCCGGTTCCGTTGAAGGGTGCAGCGGAATCCTTCGCGACGCCGTGAAACCCGCGGCGAGCCATGGAGTCCGTGTCGACTCCAGGAGCGGATCAGTCTTCGGTCACTATCGGCCTGTTGAGACACCGTATCAGGGGCGGGCCGACGCAAAACGATGACATGCAAGGGGGTGAATCCTGAGGAATGAGGCGTACCTGGGGTACGCCGCAACGAGGCCTCTCTGCGTTGGGCGCACAGTCAGACGGAATGAAGCCTCACGCCTTTGTCGCGGCCACAAGTGGTGCGGTTCGACGGCCTGCCGGGATGCCGCCGTTCTATGTGGCCGTCGCGCGAACTCTTGGTGTATAATTTTGTAATGTGTGAGCGGCAGGGGATGCGCCGCGGCACGCGGGGCATCCCACCGGGAATCCGGAGGGATGCCCGGCGCAGCGTGATGAAAACCTCCGCAAAGAAGGGCTGAGGATGAGCCGAGTCTTAAGAACCTTCCTGTGCACCGGGATGATCCTTTCTCTGTGGGCGGTTTCCGCCTACGCCATTACCGTGCGGATTCATCCCCAAACGGTGAATCTGGGAGCCGCCGGTACGCAGTTCGAGGTCCAAATGATCGTCGAAGCGGTTACGGATCTCGGGGCGTTTCAATTCGAACTCCGGTTTAATCCCTCGGCCGTTTCCATCGATGGGCCGGCCCAGGTATCTTTGGGGTCGTTTCTGGGCGGTACGGGTCGCTCCACGGGCATGCTGGACCCGGAAATCGACAACCAAGAAGGCACGCTGCGTGTGGGGGCCTATTCGACCGGTTCCCAAGCGGGTGCTGCCGGGACCGGGACGTTGTGCGCCGTGACCTTCACCGTTCTGGCCCAGGTTCCCGGCGCCCTGGAGCTGGAAGGGGTCACCCTGTCCGATACCAAAGCGAGGGCCTTGGCCGTAACCGGGGTTCTGGACGCCGTGCTGACGGTTTCCGCCAACGCTCCTCCTCAGGCTCGGGCGGGCGAGGACCAACTGGTGTCGGGCGGCTCCCAGGTTCACTTGAACGGTACCGCGTCTTCCGATCCGGACGACGGCGTCGCGGCGTACTTCTGGGAACAGATCGGAGGTCCCGCCGTGGTTCTTTCCTCACAGACCCTGCCGGAGGTGAGCTTCACGGCGCCTCAACCGGGCTCCGTTTCGGTGGTGCTGATCTTCCGGCTGACGGTGACCGATCACGGCGGTCTTTCTGCATCGGACACGATGCAAATCACCGTGACCCCCGCACCCTCGCAGGGCAGCCCCCCCACGGCCTATGCGGGCCCCGACCTGTTCGTCCCGGAGGGATCCCAGGTGACTCTGGACGGCACCGGATCCACGGATCCGGACGGTGATATCGCCTCGTACGTCTGGACCCAGACCGCGGGCCCCGAAGTGGTCCTTTCCCTCGTCTCGCCGGGTCTCGTCCTGTTTACGGCTCCCCAGGCCGTTTCCGGAAGTGTGGTTCTGACCTTCCGGCTCACGGTCACGGACGCCGGGGGACGATCCCATTCGGACAGCCTGTTCGTGGCCGTCCAGGCTGCCGAGACGCCGGCGTGGCTCGTGGACGGGGTGTACAAGGACGATCCCGTTCATCCCTCCATCAATGCGTACATCCAGACGTACACCACCGGATCCGTGGTGGTGATCCTGACGCCGGATCTCCACACCTGGTACGTATTTATCGGGGAATCGTGGACCCAGGGCATGGACCGGGTTCCGGACCTGGCGGGTAAGGGACACCGGCTCAGTCTTCAGTTCCAAGCCGAAGACCGGACCGCGGTCGTGCTGGCGCGGGCCGGCGCCGGAGACCAAGCCTGGACCCTGCAGCGTGTATTCACGGGAAGGAAGGACTCTCCCCTGCAGGACGGAATCTACAAAGAGGTGCCGGACGTCAATCTTTACCTGCAGACCTACGAAGAGGGATCGGCGATCTTTATCTTCTCGCCGGACCTGGAATCGTGGCTGGTGTTTCTGGATGAAAACATCTCAGACGGCCTGATGGTACAGGGAGATCTGGCGGGTCAGGGAGCGAACCTGGTCATGGCGGCAACCGGACCCAAATCCTACGCGGCCACCATAACGTTCCCCGGTTCCCACGTGAATCATGCGCTGGAAAGAGTATTTCATGCGCCTTACCCGGCCCCGGTCCCGTAACAGGCTGTTCAAAAACGCGATCTGCTTTCCCGCCTTTGGCGTGACGCTTCATCCTTCGTCAATGCGGCGTACGGGTTGTACGCCGCATTCCTCAGGCTTCGCGCGCCTTGCCTCTCATCGTTTTTGAACAGCCTGCCCGAAATGCTGGTTTTCAACGGCTTGATACCGCCTGAAGCGCCCCCGGTTCCGGCGTTCGTCCCCCGTTCCGTCAGGAACGCTTGAAGAGGGATTTCAGGCGGGAGGAAAGATCTCTGAAACGCCGGGCGGCGGCTGTCCAGGCGCGCGCCGCAGCGGCCGGAAAAGGGGGATTCGGAAGAGATTCGGTCCGGGGGGAGGTGCGAGCGCTCCTTTCTTCCTCCAGGGAGCGGAGCCAATGGACCAGGGGAAGCACGCTGCGGTCCCAACTCAATTCCTTCCGGGCCAGAAGGCGCGCCCGAGATCCCATCTCCTTGAGCTGATCGGGCCGGCGAAGGATTTCCGCCATGGCGGCGGCCCAGGTTTCGACATCCGTGTCGCCTTCCAGAATGCGCCCCGCGCGGTATTCCTGGATCAGGCGGGAAACCGTGTCCCCCCCGGTGGTCAACAAGGGAAGTCCTCCCCACAGGCAATCCACCATGCGTGTGCGGAAGGAATAATGGGTTTCCAGACTGGGGTGATAGCACAAAACCCCCAAATCCGCCTGGCTGTACATGATGCCGCGTTGCTCGTAAGGAAGCCAGTCCACAAAGAAGACCTTCCGGTTCAGCCATCCCCATTCTCGAGCCGCATGGCGCACCTGCCGGTACCCATTCCTCGAAAATTCGGGGGACACCGGGTTTCGGGCTCCCCAATACACGAGCACGGTCTCCGGCACATGCCGGAGACAGGCGCGCAAGGCGCGAAGCGGAGTCATGCCGTCGAACCAGGGATAGAGTCCCCCGGGCCAGAGAACGATCTTGGACTGTTTCGGCGTCAGGACACCCCGCAACCGGACTTCTCCGGATTCGGGGACGTCTTCCGGCGGCGTTCCCGTGGGTACGATGCCGATGGGAAGATCGGCGCGCACGAGACGGTCCAGGCGGCCTTCCGCGGTGAGCATGCCCGCCAGCCAATCGTATTGCCGCTGGTTGGCGCACAGGAAATACGCTCCCAGCCGCACCCCGGCCTGCATGTGCCTCCGGATGCTCTTCAATCTTCGGATCTGCTTGCGTTTTCGGCGGAAGAGGTTTAGGCTTCCGGCCAGCGCGAAATACTCGGGATCGAAGAAATCCACCACGGCCCGGGTATGTTTGAGCTTTCCGACCAACTTTCCGGCCATGTAATGACCGAGAAGGCACGCGTGGAATCCGCCCGCCAGTTCCGAGATGCTTCGAAAAGACCAGGGAACCACCGGCAGGTCCTGCTTGTGCACCGGGTGGGTCAGGCCGGGATCGGCCAGGGTTACGGTAAGGCCGCTTCGGTGTAATGCGCGGGCCATTTCCCAGAGTCGGATCGTGGGACCCGTAAGGTACCCTTGCTCGTTCAGGATCGGCATGGAAGATATGATCAGCAGATGCCGCACGGAACACCGGTGTTTGTCTTGCTCCCGGCCGGAAACCGGAGGGAACGGTTCTCTGATAACTTAGAGGCGACGTTCATGGTCCCGCTCGTTTCCATCGTGATACCCAACTGGAACGGCTTACGATTCCTCGAGGAATGCCTGGTATCCGTATCGGAGCAGAAATTCCGCGGCGCCGAGGTCATTGTGGTGGATAACGGTTCCCGGGACGGAAGCGCCCCTTGGGTGAGCCGGCGGTTTCCCCAGGTGCGTCTCATCCGGAACGTGCGGAACCTCGGTTTCGCCGCCGCCGTCAACCAGGGCTTTCGGGCCGGTCTCGGCGCGTATCTCGTGGCGCTCAACAACGATACCCGGGTGGACCCGGGATGGCTCGATCACCTGATCGAGCCCCTGGAGCGGGAGGCTTGCGTGGGAGCGGCCTGTTCCCGCGTGGTCTTTTACCACAATCCCGGATGTGTCTACAACGCAGGAATACGGATTACCCCGTTGGGCGAACCTCGAAACCTGGGGTATGGAGAACCGGTTCAGCGGTTTTCACGTCCCTGTCGGGTGGACGGCGCCTGTGCGTGCAGCGCGGCGTACCGCAAGAGCGCTCTGCAGGATGTGGGTTTGTTCGACGAGCGGTTCGTCTCGTACCACGAAGACGTGGATCTTTCCTGGCGCCTTCGGAAAATGGGTTGGGACATCGTGTATGTTCCGGCTTCCGTGGTGCGCCATCACGGAAGCGGTTCCACGGGCCACCTGAGTCCCCTGGCGCGCAGGCACAGCGCCAAGAACCTCCTGCTCATGAATCTCAAGAACGGCTCATTAGGGCACATCCTGTTCCACGCGGCCACCTGCGCCTTTCGCTACGGGGGCGCCTTGAGACATCCCGCGTTTCTGAGAGAGACCCTCCGGCTGATGCCCGCGGTCCTGTGGGAGCGGGCCAGGAAGGGTTTCGGGAATTCGGGGCGCTCTCCATGGCGTTTCGATTTCAGGCGCTGACTTCCCCCCCCGTCGGGTCCCCCAACGTTACTTGCGCACGAACCGCAGCTCGATGGAACCGCCGGGCCAGGGCAACCGGCAGCGTTTCCCTCGCGATGGTTCCGGAGGGCGGTCTTCCACCCAGGGTCCCGTATCCTCGAGGACATCCCGGAAAATGCGTTCAAAGGGGTTCGGACGTTCCGGGACGCATTCCTCCACCCGGAACGCCTCCGCGTACTCCGCCCGCCCGAGGAGGGTGATGGTCCGGAAACGATTCAGACATTGGACCCGGTCCGTCCAGTCCGTTTCGGCCAGTTGGGATGCATAACACCGTAGGGCCTCCAGTTTGCGGGACATAGCGGGTGTAATGTCCACCAGGGTGTTGCAGCGCAGCGGCGCGGAGGTCTCGTAAAAAGCCGCCGTCACGGGACGACCGGCCGTCTTGCAGAATTCCCAAACGGCCAGGGACGTCTGGCGGTGATCCGGATGGGCTTCCCAGGGGCTGGGGGCGTACAGGAGGCGGGCTCCCGACGCCGCCGCATGCCGCGCCACTTCCCGGATCAAGCCGTCGTCCGCCCGGACCTCCCGGTCCCGGAGGGAGAGGAACGATACCCGGTCCACGCCCAGAACCCGGACCGCGTTCCGTGCTTCGGCTTCCCGAAGGGCCGGATACCCGGAACCGTACCGGTTTGAGAAGTCCCCCTGTTCTCCGCGGGTGACAAACAGCACATGCACCGGGTCCCCTGCTTCCGCATGGGCCGTTATGCTTCCTCCGCATCCGATGGTTTCATCGTCGGGGTGCGGGGCCACCACCAGGACGGGAACCCCGGTCAAGGATCGGGTGCGGTAAGGAATCACGCGTTCTTCTTCGATCATGGAAACATTGCCTCGGTTCGGTTCATCCGGAGGGCCGCGGAAAACACCGCGGCGGGAAGCCGGCTAGAAAAGGTCCCCGTCCCCCATGGTATAAAACAGGTCTTCGCTCATGCGGCCCATATTCAGAGTGGAATGAAAGGTCCTTCCGCCCGGGATGAAGCCGAAGGGTTCGGGGGCGCCGCGAAATCCCCCGGATACCAGGGCCGGGGTCAGAAAATGGGACGGCGGCAGCCAAACGTTCACCCGGGATACGCCGCGTTCCATCAGGACCCGTCCCAAACGGGCCATGAAATCCTGGAACCGGTTTTCCGGTCCGGGAGACAGGATATCCACGATGCAGGAACTTTGAGGCTCGTGATACAGCACCGCGTAGGCGTTTACGGACGTCCCCAGCAAAGGATGATGGGTCCAGATTTCGTACTTCCGCCGCGGGTGTCGCCGGAAACGCCAGTGCAGAAACTCGGCGTCCCGGATGACGGTCAAGGGATACCGGGCGCGGCAGGCGGCGAAAAACGCGTCAAAGGCGTCGGAAAGGGTATCCACGGGCAGGATCCGTCCCCCGAAAACCGTGCTGCGGAACGTCCATTGGGAAGGCGGGGCGGCGAGGTACGTCGTCCCGCCCCGCAGCGGCTCGTACCGGAGAAGTTTCTGCCCGAGGCGGAAGTGTCTCTTCCCCGGAAATCCGTACATGAATACGGAAGCCCAGGACCCGCCGTAGCGGTCGAAAAAGGCGGCGGCCGTCCGGACGAACAACCCCTTCTTTCCACCCAGCACGTTTCGATATTCCGGGTGGGAACAATGATCCATCAGGTGTGTGAAACGGACCTCCCGGCCGTGATGATTGGCCCGATAGGGGATCCCGGAGTACATGGCCGCGGGGGTTCCGTCTTCCCCGATACACAGCATCATCTGGCGGCCGTAAGGGTTCTCCCGCCACTTCCATCTCCAGAGCGCCGGATCCATGGGCTTGAGAAAGGCGGCGCGCCAGAGGCTCAGGACCTTTTCCTCGTCCGCTTCTTCGTAGGGCCGGATGAAAAAGCGTCCCTGGTCCGTTGGTATCCATGGTTCCTTAAGCATATCACCCGGAAGAATCCGCCTCCCCGGAGCCGGTTCCCGATGGGACGGGCCGGCCGGAAACCCGCCATTTCCAGGCCCCGACCACGGCGAGATCCCGGAGGCGGGTGAGGGTGGCGAAGTACCAGCCCGGTCCCAGGCGGTTCAGGATATCCGCCGTCACGGCGGCTTCGGGCTCCCGGGTGAACCTCCCGGCGGAAGGGACCATGAGCGGGTCTACGGCCACCTGGAACACGCAGCGGGCGGTTTCCCTCCTTCCGGAAACGCGAAACCGGGTTTCCGGGGTGACTTCCGGGAGTATTTCGAAGGGAAACGAGCGGAAGGGTCGGCCGAAGCGTTCCGTCGCCGTTCCCAGTACCCGCCGGAACTTCAGAAATGCATCCCCGAAGTGTTTTCGAAAAAACACCTGTTTGGAACGTTCCATCCACTGCGCCGCGGCGCCCGGATTCCGCCGGCCGCTTTGGTTTACGAAATGAGCCGTTTCGGCGCCGGGTTCGAAAAGGAGGCGCATGCCGGCTTTTTGGGCTCGAAGACACCAGTCCGCGTCTTCAAAGTACATGAAGAAGTTCCGTGCATCCAAGGGACCGATGCGGTCCAGGATGCTCCGCCGCGTCAGAAGAGCGGCCCCGGACAGGGCGGGCACATAGGTCGGGGCCGTGCTTCTCCAGTATCGGGCGGCGCGGAGGGTCCACCAGCGGGAAAAGGCCCGGTATCCGCCGGGGACACGGCCCGCCGTCGTGAAGGCCGTTTCCAGGGCGGGTGTCAAGGGATACGTGGGAGGAAGCTGGAAGGTGCGGTCCGTGTCCCACCAGGTTCGGGGTCCCACGGCGGCGGCCGACGGGTGGGCGTCCAGGGCGCTCGTGAGCCGTTCCACGGCCCTTGGGAACACCACCGTATCCGGATTCAGGAAAAAGACGTAGCGGCCTCGCGCGTATTCCAACCCCTGGTTGTTGGCCGCCGCGAAGCCCCGGTTTTCGGACAGGAAGATCCGCCGGATCCCGTGCACTTCTTCCAGGACGCCGCGGTCTTCCCGGTCGGAGGCGTTGTCCACCAGGAGGATCTCCATGTCCGGGTTCGAACCCTGGTCTCTCTGGAGGGACCGTACGGCCTCCACGGCCAGAACCGCCGTGTTGTAGTTGACCAGTATGACGGAGACTAGACTCAAGCCGGCCGCTTTCTAGAAAAAGAGAACCCTTCCGTTCCGGACGTCCGGTGATTCGGATGGGAACGACGCTCTCGGGTCAGTGGATCTTCCATTCATGAGGCACATAGCAGACCCCCCAGGGTTCCTCCTCGGACACCACGGTGAAGGGCAGGGTTTTCGTGTCCAGGACCCGGATGCCGGATTCGTCCAGGAGAAACAGCTTGAGAAAGTAATTTCCACGCAGCAGGGGGAGCCGGGGGATACGGAAGGTGGCCTCATAAGCATCGTTCAGAGAGAAACAGGGCAGCCGTTCGGACAGGGTCGAGACCGCGTAACACGTCAGATGGTCGTTCCGGTCGATGGCGGCGCCCAGGTGATATTTCCATTCGGGCCTGAACGTTCGGAAACGCACCGTGGCCAGGAGTTCGTCGCCCAGACGATACAACGCGTCGGGACCCGCGTGCGCCCCGTCGAGGAAACAGGTTTCGATCCAGGCCGCGCTCCGCTCCGGAGTTTCCGAGCGTCCTTCGGCCGGCGCCCCGCGGGAAAAGGGGTCCTTTTGCTCCATGCGCCGGGTCTTTTCCCGGGTATAGTCGTCATACGCGGCCACCACCTCCCGGGCGTCCCCCATGGCTTGGACCCTGCCCTGCCGGAGCCAGAGCGCCTGGGAGCAGAACTGGGTCACCGTGTACATGGAGTGGGAGCAAAACACGATGGAGCCGCCGTTCTCGAGAAAATCCGCCAGGCGGTCCAGGCACTTCTTTTGAAAATAGGCGTCTCCCACCGCCAGAACTTCGTCGATGACCAGTAGATCCGGAGATACGTTCACCGCCACGGAAAACGCCAGACGAATGTGCATCCCCGCGGAATAGGTTTTCAAGGGCTTGTCCATGAAATGATGAAGCTCGGAAAAGTCGATGATGCGGTCCAGGCTGTTTTCGATTTCCTTGTGGCCCAACCCGAGCATGGCGGCGCTCATCTGAATGTTCTGGCGGCCCGTGAATTCCGAGTGGAAGCCGCCGCCCAGGTCCAGAATGGAGGCGACCTTGCCTTGACGGGTCACGGCGCCGCCCGTGGGCTTTAACACCCCCGCCAAAATGCCGAGCAGGGTGCTCTTGCCGGCGCCGTTCTCTCCCACAACCCCCAGGGCGGCGCCCGGCGGGACTTCCAGGCTTACGTGGTCCAGCGCCACCATGGGCTCGTGATACGGCCTTCGAAACAGGATCTCCTTGATCCGATCCCGGGGATTTCGATAAATGCGATACACCTTGGTAAGCTGGTATGCGGACAACACAGGTTCCATGGCGACTCTTCCCATTCGGGTCTCCCGGTGGACCGGTGAATGAGGATCGGATGCGCGGCGCACCGGTTCCCGCTGAGGAAACGCAGGCCGGGTACGCCGGGGGCCGCTTCTTTCACGGGCCTCACAGGCTGGTTGTGTGTACCTGAAAAGGGGTCGCTTCGTCAACGCATATGGCGGAAGACAGGCGCGAAACGCCTTGACAAGAGAAGCGTTTGAGGGGAGTTTGTGGAGCGTTTTAAACCGCCGTTAGCAGCGGGGCTGGGGCGTATACCGCTGGTAAACAGCATATCGGGCAGGCCGGCGCCAAACGCGATCCGCGGTCACGCCTTTGGGGTGACTTCATCCTTCGGTATTGCGGCGTACTGTATGTGGGCCTCATTCCTCAGGATTCGCGGGTCTTGCATCTCATCGTGTCGCACCGGCCTGGAAACGGAGCGTCTGTGTTGGATGCATCGATGGTCACCCACCTGGTGCGGAATCGGTATCTGCTGTACAATCTGGTAAGACGGGAGTTGTCTTCCCGGTTCGTGGGCTCCATGGCGGGTTGGTTCTGGGCCTTGGTGCATCCCGTCATCCTGCTGGTGGTGTACACCACCGTATTCGTGTACATTCTCCAGGTGAGACTCGGTCCGGAAGTGCGGCAGAATTTCGCCGAATTTCTCTATTGCGGCCTGTGGGCCTGGATCGCGTTTCAGGAAGGCCTGAACGGAAGCGTGCAATCCATAGTGGGGAATGCGCATCTGGTCAAGCGCATGGCCTTTCCCATCGAGATTCTGGCGCCGTCGGCGGTGTTTTCCGCCTTGGCCCTCCAAGGCATGGGATTTTCGCTTTTTTTCGCCTACCTGCTCCTCTTCGGAAAGATTCCGTGGACCGGGGTGTTTCATCTGCCCTGGGTCCTGATCCCGCTGACGCTTCAGGTTCTGTTCACCTTGGGGCTGGGCTGGTTGTGCGCCGCGGTGCAGGTGTTCATACGGGATACGGCCCAGGTGGTGACGGCGGCGGTCACCGTGTGGTTTTTCCTGACCCCCGTCATCTATCCCATGGACCTGGTTCCCGTGGGATTTCAGAAAGTGCTGATCCTGAACCCCTGGACCCACCTGGTGTCCATGTATCGGGGGGCGGTGTTCGAAGGAAGGATCCCGTGGGATGGGGGTTTTGCGTACCTGATGGCGTGTTCGGTGCTGGTGTACTGGGCGGGATACAAAGTGTTTCAGAAACTGAAAGGGGAATTCGCGGACGCCCTGTGATCGGACGCCATACTCCTTGACTTGAGTCGGTGGAGTTGGTACCAAGGCCGGTAATCGTCACCCTGAAACAAGGAGAAGGCATTGAGCGGAATGAAGAAAAGAACCATTGCGGCTGCGGGGATCCTGCCGTTGCTCCTGTTGTGGATTGCGGCGTGCGCCATGCCGGACGTGAAGCCTGCCGAAGAGGCGGCCGTGCAGGCGGATTTGGCCGCGGGCTTACGCATCACGGACGTGTCGGAGGGCTTGCCGGTGGAAGGACGCTTCCGGCAGAACGTGCTTCTGGCGGACATCAACCACGACGGATTGTTGGACATCGTTACGCCTCCCCCTCGGCTGGCCGAAGGGGACACGCTGCGTCCCCACGTGTTCCTGGGGGACGGGAAGGGGGGCTGGACGGACGTCACCCAACGTATGGAGTATCCGGCGGACGCGGATTTCTATTACGGCTCAGTGGGTATAGGGGATTTCGACGAGGACGGTCTGACGGACATGGTGCTGGCCCGTCACAAAAAAGGTTTGATGTACCTCAAGCGTACCGGGGAGTGGACCTGGGCCGTGGATCCCACGGTATTCCCCACGGGGGAGCAGTTTCCCACCCGGACCCTGCGGGTAAAGGATATGGACGGGGACGGCCGCCTGGATTTGGTGGCGGTGGGGGAAATCATCGAGGACGGACCGTACGTCCGCCTGATAAGTATGGGGCTGGTGGTGTTCAAGGGCTTCGGGACGGGAAAATTTCGGACGCGGGCCATGGACGGCAGCACGGGACTTTTCGCGGATGATATGGCCATCGGCGACGTTTCCGGAAACGGGTTGCCGGACGTGGCCGTGGGAACGATGAACAGCGCCCGGAGAGACCTGGTGTGGCTCCACGGGGCGGGCTTGAATTTCACCGGGGATTCGGGAAGGGGATTCATCGAAGGATACACCGCGTACACGTGCATTGCCCTGGCGGACATGGACGGTGACGGTCTGGACGATATGGTGGCCGGGGTGATGAAGATGAACAGCACCTTGCCGGATCCCAACGGACTGCGCATTTTTTATCGCCGGAGCGAGGGATGGGAGAAAGACCGCCTGGGCCTTCCCACGGATACGCGTTTCGCCGGCGTGGCCACGGCGGACCTGAATGGAAACGGCTGGAAGGATATCGTGGCCCTGGAGTATTTCACCGGAGCCGTGTGGATCTTTTTCCGGGATCCGGAGGGAGGATTCGTGGAGCATGCGGAGCGGTTGGAGCCGGGCAGACCCGCCACGGGATACCATCTGACCCTGGAGCCGTTGAGCGAAGGACGGTTTATGCTGGCGACGGCCCTGTCCGTGTCGGGGAACCGGGGCGGAGGGCTCAAGGCGTATATCATCGAGCGTGCGGAGGAGACCCCATGAAGTGGGTAAAAGGATCGTTGGGAGCCGCGGCCTGTGCTCTGGCGGCGGTCTTGCTGGTTACGGCGGGGTGCGCGACGTTGGAACCGCAACCCGAGCCGGAACCGTTGGAAATTTCCGTGGAGACGTACTGGAAGGCCCGGGCGTCCGCGGACTGGCGGACGGCTTACGAATACGAGGCGTACAAGGACATCGAGGAATTCGCTGCCTATTCGGTCCGGCAAACCCGGGCCCTGTCCGGTATCCCGTTCCGGTTCCTGGGCTTTGCCGGGGAGCCCGAGGTGGACGAGGAGAAAGGCATGGCCGTGGCGCCGGTGAAGGTGGCTTACCAGTTCCGGTATCCGGCCCGGGCGGAGATGGAGTATACGTTGAGGGACGTGTGGGTGCGTTCCGAGGGCCGATGGCTGCATGCGCCCCGGCAGGAAGACCGGCCGGGGATGCAGGAGGAGTAAGCACGGGCATGGGGGGGGTCATGTCGAAAAAAGCGGCGCCCCCTGCGTTTTTCCCTTGACACGGCGATACATTCTCATAGAATAGGTCCAAGAGTGCTACAGCCTCTGCTGAGTGGTGCAGGAAATTCCGGTCCCCGTTAAGGGACCCGCAGATAGGGAACCCGTGGAGAAGGGAGGTGAGGGCGGCTAAGGATTAAGAATACGACGCTTTTAGAGGAAGGGGAAAGAGTCACTCAACCTGTTGCTTTTGTGTTATTGGAACGTTCGGAACTGCAACTTGATTTTTAGGAGGGGAACATGAGTCACATGAAAAAGAGCCTGCTGGCCGTAGCCCTGGTCGCAGTGTTGACCTTCGGGCTGAGCGGCGCGGCGAAGGCCGGTTCCTTCGGGACGCCGGATCCGACTTTGGGCTCCACGGTGCTGGGCTGGTTCGATCTTTCCATCGGAGGGATGGACGATGTGCTGCCCGTGGTGGTGAATGCGTCCAACGTGAACTATCCCGCGGGCGTAGGCAAAGGCGTGCACATGATCGTCTGGAACGTGCGCAGCCAGCACGTGTGGGACAAGAATCTTCCTTTCACCCCCTGGCACGTGCGGGGCTTCAGCATCCGGGACATCATCCTGAGCATGCCTCCGTCTCAGCGCAACCAGGTCCTCGTGACCCTGGACGACGGCAGCCAGCGGTTCCGCGGCTATTTCACCATGGCCACGGTGTTTGAATTCCCCGGCACGCTGCTTCCGGGCATCGACGCCACGTATCCGTTCACCTATGAAAACCATCTGGGCGGCTGGATGTACCTGACCAACCTGTTGGAAGGTCAGGCGGACGGCCTGCCTTTGACCTCCGTGGAAGCGTCCACGTTGTATGCCGACTTCACCACAGAGTGGGTGGAAGAAAACGGCGAGGAAGTTTTCACCATGGGGACGGCGTTCATGATGTCCTTCATGGCGGACTTCTGGAACCGGGAATGGTGGTGGACGGATGAGCTGCCCACGCACCAGGGCGACCCGCGCGCTAGCACGGAATTCGTGTATTCACGCCTGTACAACTGCAACCAGTTGGATTTCTGGTTCCGGGACGATGACGGTGTGGATCAGGACCTCCTTCCGGACACGCCTTTCAAAGACGCCACCGTATTCGAGCGCTTTGACGCGGCGTCCGGCATCACCTCGCAGTTGGTGACCCGCGGACTGGTCATCACTTCCGACGATGCGTATCTGAGATTTCTCCCGCGCCTGTCGACCCCGTACAACAACGGCGGCATGCAGTTGATCGGCCGGTTCTTCAAGGATTTCGGGGCCACCATCGCCAACGAGTTCGCCAACAAGCTGGTGATCTGGACGGACCGCAACGGCGCCACGGCCACCCGGCAGACCCAGGCCGTGATTTGGGACGAGAACGAGGTGGCCATTTCGCTGCCCATCTTCTTCCCGGATGAGCTGACGGTGCTGCGCATCGACGAGTTGGTGGGCACGATTCCCGCCGGTATCGTGGTGTTCGACACCCGGCAGATCCAGTCCAGCAACGGGTACAACCCCATTCTGGGCTTCTGGCTGCAGTGGATATGGGATGATAGATTCCCGTTTGAGTGCCCGAGCAACGTGCTAGACGGGTCCCCGGTGGATCTGAATCATTCCAGCATGCTTCAGCTGCTGGGTTGGACGACCACGGAAGCGTTGGCCACGGCGGACCTGACTTGGGGCGCGGCGTTCCCCATGCTGCGCGATTACAAGGTGGGTTCTCCGGCTATTACGTACGCCATTTCCGTGGATGGCAGGACGGTGCCCGTCGTGCCGACGCCGGTCCAGTAACGCCTGACGTTTACGTAAACAATCCATCCTGCACAGCGGGTTAGTACTTCCGGCTGTGCAGGGAAAAAAAGAGACAGACAAGCGGCGTCGGACTCTCTAAGAGAGTCCGACGTTTTATTTTTCTCTTGACACAGGAAAAGCATCCATTATCCCTTGAACAAGGAGTGGAAGAAGGCTTCCGCTCGCGTTTCAAGAGAAATCCTGGTCCCTGTGGGGGATCCGCACATAAGGAAGGCAGTGGAGAAGGGAGGTGAGGGCGGCTAAGGATTAAGAATGTGACGCTTTTAGAGGAAGGGGAAAGAGTCACTATCCCTGGTCGCAGTGTTCACCTTCGGGCTGAGCGGCGCGGCGAAGGCCGGATCCTTCGGGACGCCGGATCCGACACTGGGGTCGACGGTGTTGGGGTGGTTTGATATTTCCATCGGTGGAATGGATGACGTCCTGCCCGTGGTGGTCAACGCCTCCAACGTGAATTATCCCGCGGGCGTCGGGAAAGGCGTGCATTTCATTATCTGGGACGTGCGCAGCCAGCATGTGTGGGACCGCAATGAACCGTTCACGCCTTGGCATGTGCGGGGCTTCAGCGTTCGGGACATCATCCTGAGCATGCCTCCGTCCCAGCGAAACCAGCTTATCGTGACGCTGGACGACGGCAGTCAACGCTACCGGGGATATTTCACATTCATCACCGTCTTTGAATTTCCGGGCACCTTGATTCCCACGTTCGACCAGACGTACCCGTTCACCTATGAAAACCACCTGGGCGGCTGGATGTACTTGACCAACCTCTTGGAAGGTCAGGCCGACGGGCTTCCGTTAACCGCCGTGGAAGCCTCTACCTTGTACAGCTACTTTTGCGTAGAACCGAATTTTGATATCGTGGCGAAGCAGAATAATCTGGTAGGTCCCTGCACCGGAACCGCGTTCATGATGTCCTTCTTCGCAGATTTCTGGAATCGGGAATGGTGGTGGACCAATCTGTTGCCCTACCTGAACGAGCAGGCGCCGAGTCCCCGTGCATACACGGAATCCGGCTTTGCTTACTCCCGGCTGTATAACTGCAACGTACTGGATTTCTTCTTCCGGGATGACGACGGATTGGATCAGGATTTCCTGCCGGATACGCCGTTCAAGGATTCCAATGTATTTGAACGCTTCGATGCGGCTTCGGGCATCAACTCCCAGTTGATCACCCGCGGGCTGGTCATCAGCTCGGACGATGCGTATCTGGGCGTGTTTCCGCGCGTGTCGACCCCGTACAACAACGGCGGCATGCTGTTGATCGGCCGGTTCTTCAAGGATTTCGCAGCCACCATCGCCAACGAATTCGCCAACAAGTTGGTCATCTGGACGGACCGCAACGGCGGCGCGGCGACCCGGCAGACCCAGGCCGTGATTTGGGACGAGAACGAGGTAGCCATTTCGTTGCCCATCTTCTTCCCGGACGAGCTGACGGTGCTGCGCATCGACGAGTTGGTGGGCACGATTCCCGCCGGTATCGTGGTGTTCGACACCCGGCAGATCCAGTTCAGCAATGGGTACAACCCCATTCTGGGCTTCTGGCTGCAGTGGGATTATTGGGGATGGCCGTTCCTGTGCCCGAGCGACTCGCCGTTCTGGCCGGCGGACTTGACCCATGCCAGCATGCTGCAGTTGCTGGGTTGGACCACCACGGAAGCGTTGGCCACGGCGGACCTGACTTGGGGAGCGGCGTTCCCCATGCTGCGGGACTACAAGGTGGGTTCTCCGGTTCGGACCTTCGCCGTAGCTTATGACGGCAAGACGCAACCCATCGTTCCTACTACACCGCTGAATAACGTTATCGAAGAATAGAGGATCGAGTTGTAGAACTCTCACATCTCTTGATCGAGAGCGCTCGGCCCCTTCGGCCGAGCGGCAAAACGGAAAGCGCGACGGGTTCCATTGGAGCCCGCCGTTTTCAATATTTCGGACAGGTTGTTCAAAAACGATGAGATGCAAGCCACATTTTCGGCGTGACGACTCCTGAGGAATGAGGCGTACATACAGTACGCCGCAATGACGAAGGATGAAGCGGCACGCCAAAGGCGTAAAAGCAAATCGCGTTTTTCAACAGCCTGGTATGGATTCCTACTTGACAGCATCGTTCATGGGCATAGAATGCGACCAGGAGGAGATGACATACGGTAGTTGGAGCTGCCAACGGACTTTCGGTTGCATAGTGGACCTAAGCCTGTCAAGCCGGTGAGACGGTGGCCAAACCGGGTGGAGGCGGCTGAAGAAGGAACCGAGGTTCTTGAGCAAGGGCGAAGTATCCGTCCATCGATGCTTGTGGGTGATGTTTGGCTGTTCGGTATAAGCGGTATTAGGGTGAGGAGGGGAGCATGGTTTTTCTAAGAAAAGGCTTTTGGGCAGTGGTCGTGGTTGGAATGTTGACTTTGGGGGTGAACAACGCCGCCCGCGCCGGCGCCTTCGGGGCGCCGGATCCGACGCTGGGGGCGGCGGTGCTTGGCTGGTTCGACCTTTCCATCGGGGGAATGGACGATGTGCTGCCCGTGGTGGTCAACGCCTCCAACGTGAACTATCCCGCGGGCGTGGGAAAAGGCGTGCATATCATCATCTGGAACGTGCGCAGCCAGCATGTCTGGGACCGCAACGAACCGTTCACGCCCTGGCACGTGCGGGGCTTCAGTGTGCGGGACATCATCCTGAGCATGCCTCCGGCGCAGCGCAACCAACTGGTCGTAACTCTGGACGGAGGGAAGCAACGATTTCGGGGGTATTTCACCGCCGCGGCCGTGTTTGAATTCCCCGGAACCTTGCTCCCCGGGCTGGATTCCGGGTATCCTTTCACCTATGAGAACCATTTGGGAGGATGGGCCTATCTGACCAATCTGTTGGAAGGCCAGGCGGACGGATACGCCCTGGTGGCCGTGCAGGCGGATGCGCTCTGGTCCTCCCTGTTGGATACCTTCATGATGTCCTTCTCGGCGGATTTCTGGAATCGGGAATGGTTCTGGACGTTGTTTGCTCCGAGCGTGGATGACAATCTTCCGGAGCTGCTCGACCCGCTGCGCCTGGAGTCCCGCCTGTTCGACTGCAACCTCCAGGATTTCTTCTACCGGGACGCGGACGGTCCGGACGCCGATTGGTTGCCGGATACGCTCTACCGGGACAACAAGGTATTCGAACGATTCGACACGGCGGCGGGAATCAACGCCCGGCTGCTCACGCGGGGGCGGATCATCGTCACCGACGACGCATGGCTGGCGTTCCCCGAGCGCGAATACATTCCGTACCAGGCCGGAAGCATGCGGCTTATCGGTCGATATTTCAAGGACTTTGAAGCTACGGTGGCCAACGAATTCGCGAACAAGCTGGTAATCTGGACGGATCGCAACGGAGGCGCCGCGGGCCGCCAGGTTCAGGCCGTGGTATGGGATGAAAACGAAAACGCCGTTTCGCTTCCCGTGTTCTTCCCCGACGAATTGACCGTGCTCCGTCTGGACGAACTCGTGGGCGCCAACCCTGCGGGCGTCATCGTGCTGGACACGCAGCAAATCCAATCCGGTAACGGGTACAACCCCATGCTGGGCTTCTGGCGGCAAGTGGATGTGTTCTTTTCGATAACCGGTTTTCAAAAAATGGACCTGAGCGAACCCCTGAACGGCCCCATCTCGTTTCTCATGGGCTTGATCACCTGTCCCTCGAACGTGGTGGAGGGTCAGGTGCTGGATCTCACCCATCCGAATATGTTGCAGATCCTGGGATGGACCACCACGGAAGCCCTGGCGCAGGCGGACCTTACCTGGGGGGCGTGCTTTCAGATGCTGCGGGACTACACCGTGGGTACGCCGTCGGGGGAGGTGGCTTCCTGGCTGGGTCTCCTCGGCGGAATCGGCCTGGACGATTAACGGCCTGGTACAAAACGCCGTCTGCCGTCACGCCGAGGGTCACGCCTTCAGCGTGACGGGCATTTCATCGTGTCGCACCACCCTCCCGAAATGGGAACCGGAGCAGCGGGCTATGATCGCGGCCGCGAGGCAGGGATGGGAAAGGAATGAGCCGGTGACTGCAGGGTGCTCCCGGCCCCATATCGGCTGTCGGATGACGTGCAAGAGGGGCTCGCTTCACCGACTCGGCGGGTCGGGATCCTGGTCCGGTTCCCGAGAACCCCACGGGGACTCATGAATTCATGAACGCTTCCCTGACCGTGTGGATCCGCGACTCCGAAAGGAGCCGTCTGGGAGCCGAAGCCCCGTTTGCCCGGAGACTGGCTCTCCGGTGTCTCCGCGCACACAGCGGGCCGGATACGATATTGGAGCGCCTGCAAGACGGGGTGGGGCGGCGGTTGCCGCCCATCGGCGCCCCCTTCATCGTCCTGGTGAACGACCCCGAATTGTTCGTAGGCCCGGGGTGGACCCGAACTCCTTTGGACGTGCTGGCTGCGGAACCCTCCGTGGGCATCGTGGGGGTCATGTCCAACGAGACCTCCATGGAGTATCAGAGGGCCGCACCCCCGTTCGATTACCCCACACCCGGCCTTTTCGACGCCGCCGTGGAGGAGTTCCGCAGGCAGGCCCCGCTCTCGTGGAGCCCGGCGCCGGACCTGGATCCCTTTCTCGTGTTCCTGCGGTCCCAAGATTTTCAAACCTACCTGAAGGCGGGAGTCCCCTGGAAAGACCTTCCCACCATGGTCGCCGGGGACGGGAAACGGCTCGCGGCGGCCCGGGATACCTACGTGCATCGGTACGGGTCCGTGCTGGATCAGCCCCGGGAGGACCTGTTGATGCGGATTCCCGAGGAGGCCCGGGTCGTGCTGGACGTGGGATGCGCCCGGGGACGTCTGGCGGGGGAGCTGAAACGGCGCGGAACCGCAAAAGTCGTAGGCATAGAGCGGGACGAACACCTGGCTCGGGCGGCCCGGGAAGTATTGGACGAGGTGATCTGCGGCGACGTGGAGACCCTCGATTCCAACCTGTTCCATCGCGCCTTCGACGCGGCGGTCTGCGGGGACCTCCTCGAACATCTGGCGGACCCCTGGTCGGTCCTCGAAAAGCTGCGCGGGTGGATCAAGCCGGGCGGCATGCTGGTGGGCAGCGTACCCAACGTGGGCCATTGGTCCGTGGTCCGGGACTTGCTGGCGGGCCGCTGGGACTATGCGCCCTTTACCATCCTGTCGGGCGCGCATCTGCGCTTCTTTACGGAAGAGAGCATTCGGTGCGCCCTGGAGGAGACCGGCTTTCAGGTGCTCGAGGTGACGCCCGTGGTTCCCGTCCTTTCTCCTCCCGGGCGCGAATTCCTGGCGAAACTGGCGGACTCGGGAATCCGGGGGGAGGAGCACTCCCTGAGGGTTTCCGAATACCTGGTCCGGGCGCGAAATGAATAGCCGGGGGAACCGCGTGCTTGCCTCCCTGTCAGAGCCCCCCGCTGACGCCGTCCCGCCGCACCCGCCAGAAATGATACAGCATCAGCGCGGCGGCCAAGGCGGGAAGCACTGTGCAATGCCATATATACCAGCGGAGCACGTCTCCCGCGCCTCCGGGCGGTCCCCCCAGCAGAACGGAGGCCAGCGGCTCGCCCATCCATGGAATCTCCCGCAGGAGCTGCAGACCCACCAGAGCGGCGAGCAGCCCCTGGGCATCCCACCGCAGCACGTATCCGCTGAAGTCCAGCAACAGGGTGACGCACAGCAGCGATACACCGACCAGCCAGTTGAAGGCGCGGGGGGACCGGTAACTCCCGGTGAGTACGACTCGGGTCATGTGCAGCAACACGCACACCATCATGGCTTGGCCGCACCAGTAATGGAGGCTGCGCAGGAACCGGCCGAAAGGCGCCACGGCATCGAGATCGAGAATGGATTCCAGAGCGGTTTCCGGGCCGGGGCGATAATGAAACATGAGCAAGACGCCCGAGGCCCCGAGCAGGAGAAACAGGGCGAACGCACAGCCCCCAAGGCAGAAGGTGCGACGGAACGCGGCGGCCCGCTCGGGAATGCGAGGGGGGTGCAGGTGGCTGATAAATCCACGGTCCAACTATTCCGCCTCCCAAATGAAGATTTTCCAAAGACGGCGGCTGCCGGATCCTTGAATCGGAATGATGGGCGATGAAATGGGAAGGCCGCCTTCCCGAGTTGAACGGGCGCATGCGAACGGCGCCGGTTGAAAACGACCCGTGATGTATGATATGGGTGTTCCATGAATTCGGAAACGCAGAAAACCCGGCTGGATGCGGTATCCAGGGGATCCAAACGCTTGGGGGTCATCGCGGGGACGGTCTTCTTCGGCAGGATTTGGTTCCAGAATCTGGTTCCCGCCGACATCGAAACGCCCCATGGATCCTGCCGCGTGTACGCCGATGACCGGCTGGTGTTCATACCCCGCCACGGCGTGGACGGACAGACGTACATCATGCCTCATCGCATCCCTCATGCGGCCAACCTGTCCGCCATGGAGCGTCTCGAAGTAGACGGCGTGGTGGCCGTGAATTCCACGGGAAGCCTCCGCCGCACCCTCCCACCGGGAAGCGTTCTGGTTCCCGACGATTTCATCTCGCTGTTCAACGTGCCCACGGTGTTCACCGGGGTGGGGGAACATATCGCGCCCTCATTGGACCCGGATCTGAGAGCCGCCCTGATTCAAAGCGGCGCCGAGCTAGGCATACCGGTGCTGGATGGCGGCGCCTACTGGCAGAACACGGGCCCGAGACTCGAAACTCGGGCGGAGATAAGGCTCATGAGTCATTTCGCGGACGTGGTGGGCATGACCCTGGGAAGCGAAGCCACGGTAGCCGCCGAGTTGAAGATCCCCTACGCCGCCGTATGCTCTGTGGACAATTACGCGCACGGCGTGACGGACGCCCCCCTCTCCGAGGCCATTATCCGGGAAGGCGCGGCCCATAACGCCGAGACCGTGGCCCGTATCCTCCATCGACTCCTGGAAATCCGGGCTGCCCGGAATTCGGACCCGGAGTAAGAATTCCCAAGAGCCGCCGGTCAACGCCGTCATGATAATCTCTATCAGGCTGGTGAAAAACCCGATCTGCTTCGTTATGCTGCATCCTTCGTCATTGCGGCGTACTCCAGGTACGCCTCATTCCTCAGGATTCGCCCGCCTTGCATCTCATCGTTTTTCACCAGCCTGCTGCGGGGACTCGGTTTACGGATTTCCGTCGCCCGTCGTGGGCAGGACGCCGTTGACCAGCTTCACCAAGGTCCATTCGGGAAAATAGTCGATGACGTTCAGACATCCGTAATCCTGCTCGATGCGAAAGGCGAATTTCAGGTCCAGGTCTAAAGCGTCGCTCAGAATGATGCGGTTCGTGCCTCCGTGCCCCACGACGAGGATCCGGCCTCCTTCCCTGGAGGCGAGCATTTCTTTGAAGGCTCTCAATATTCTTCGTGAGGCCTCCAGAAAACACTCGCCCTCCGGAAGGCGGTAGTTCACGATGTCGTCCCGCCATTCCTGGAACAGCACGGGATGCCGCTCGGACACCTCCTGGTAGGAAAGGCCCTCGAGCACGCCCAGGTTCATTTCGCGGAGATCCGGGAGGACGGTGGGTCCGAAATTTCGTCCCGCCGCCAGTCTTCGGGCCCCTTCCACGCATCGGGTAAGGTCGCTGCACGCCACGGCGTCCAGAGGCGTATCCCGGAAGTATTGAACCGCGGCCTCCACTTGCATCATTCCATGAGGAGTCAACGGCGCGTCCGTATGCCCGTGAAAACGGAACTGCTCGTGCCCCTCCACTTGGCCGTGGCGAAGCAGGAACACTCGGATCCGTCGCTTTTTCACGTGCTCCGGCACGATGCGATCTTTGCCGGTATCTTCAGCCATCATGAGAACGTTCTCCCGTGTATTGAGTATCAAAAAGCCTTGCGCCCCGGCTGTCCCGGGGCCGGGATATGGAGATGCGAGTCCTCCGTGAAGCGGCAGATCCGCTCCATGAGCGGTTCCATTCCGCGATCCTCGGCCAGGGAGCGGCAGTGGAAAAGGAATGTGGGGATGTCCCGGTTCAACCGGTGATACAGGTCATCGAAGCATCTGTAATGCCGGTGATACAACGCCGCGCCCAGGAGGCAGGCGTTGTTCAGGGGCCGCCGGCCGAAGTGGGTGAATCGGGGCGTTTTGAACCGGGGTTTCAATTCCCGGAATTCGGTGATCATGGCTTCGAAGATTCGTTGGCGTTCCACAAGGACGTCCTGCTCGGGGTCCGCGTTTCGGGCATACAGGGATTCCAACTCGCCGACCCAGCGGGCCATGAAGTCGCCGAAAAGCCGCTGGTCCAGGATGGCATGGGACGCCGCCGCGGTTTCCGGATGGTCCTCGCCGAATCGGCCGCGACAGAAGCCTTCGGCTCCCTCGAGACCCACGAGCATGGCCAAGCCCTCGTTGAAGGCGCCTTGTCCCCGGATATACAGCGTTGCATGGGTCAACTCATGAAGAATGATTTCGGCCAACCCGGAGGGGGCTTCCGCCAGGAGGTTGGGCGTAATGGGGTCTGAAAACCAACCCAGGGTGCTGTAGGCGGCGGCGGTGCGAAGGCACGTGTCCAACCCCTCTTGTTCCAGGCGTTCCTGCGCCGCCAGAGCTTTGCCCGCGTCGAAAAAACCCAGGTAGGGAACGCGGCCCACAATGGGAAACCACCAGGTTTTCGCCTCGAATCGGTTCCTGGGTGCGGCGCTCAACACGAATATGGGCGGGCGTTGTCCCCGGATGTAGACGGATTCATAATTGTTCGTCCGTTTCAGCCCAAGGACGTCTTCCCCGTAACGCCGGATTTCCTGGATCAACCGGATTCGATCTTCCTTCTCGGAAGAGAAAAGACCCTGATCCAACACCTCGGATACGGGACGGGACCCGTGGAGGAGTTCCGCCTGCCCCAAGGCCGCATGAAAGACATAAGCCACCCGGCATCCTGTGGTAAGGAAGAGCGGAACAAACACCCAGGCAGCGGTCATGACCAGGCGGGCAATACGTTGGAACGGGCTTGCAGGGTTCGCGAATGGTTGAGGTTTTCCTCCCGGTGAACGCACGCAATACCCTTCCTGGCGGGTACAACGCGGGGGAGGCGGAGGGAGCACCCTTTTCTTGTAACATAAAAGAGCTATGCCTCGATTCCCCCACGGGCCGGGGAGCCCTCGCGCATCATGGCTGCAAAGGCATTCCGGAACGGCGCCCGGGCAACCCCGCATTCGGTGATTACCGCCGTGATCAGTTCGTGAGGCGTAACGTCGAAGGCGATGTTCCTCACGGGAGTTCCCGCAGGCGTCACCCGTTTCCCGAACACCTCGGTCACCTCGGCCGCGGGCCGTTCCTCGATGGGGATACCTTCCCCCGAGGGGAGGGAGAGATCCACGGTGGACAGGGGAGCGGCCACGTAAAACGGGATCCGGTGCCGTGCGGCAAGCACGGCCAAGGGGTACGTACCTACTTTGTTGGCCGTGTCTCCGTTGGCGGCGATGCGGTCGGCGCCCACGACCACCGCGTCCACGGTGTTGCGGCTCATCAAGGCGCCGGCCATGCCGTCGGTGATCACCGTAACGGGAATCCCGTCATGAAGCAGCTCCCACGCCGTGAGCCGGGCTCCTTGAAGGAAGGGACGGGTCTCGTCGGCGAAAACGGAGACGCGTTTGCCGGCCTCGACCGCGGCTCGAACAACGCCCAGGGCGGTGCCGTAGCCCCCCGTGGCCAAGGCCCCGGCGTTGCAGTGCGTCAGGATGGCCGCCCCGTCCGGAACCAGGGAAGCGCCGTGTTTTCCGATGCGGCGATTCGCTTCCACATCTTCCTTCAGGATGAGAAGCGCTTCGTCCAGAAGCGCCCGGCGGATGCGATCCAGGGGTTCGTCGGCATGGCGTTGAGCCGTGGCCTTCATTCGAGCCACGGCCCAGGAAAGGTTCACGGCGGTGGGGCGACTGGATTCGAGGACGGCGCACATCCCGTCCAGGCGCCGGAAAAAGGCCTTCCGGGTTCGAGCGCGGTTTCCGGCGGCTCCCAGGGCTACGCCCATGGCCGCTGCGATGCCGATGGCCGGTGCTCCCCGGATGACCATACGGCGGATGGCGTCCGCCACCTGGCGGTAATTTCTACATTCCACGTAGGTTTCGGACCAGGGCAGCTTCCGCTGATCCAACATCATCACCCGTCCGTCTTCCCAATAAATGGTTCGAAGCACAAGGGCTCCTTTCGGCGGAGAGGGGCCGGCCGCGTTCAGTCCAGGACCGCCCGGAGGGTCTCGTTCACAAGCTGTGGATTGGCCTTTCCCTGGGACGACTTCATGACCTGACCTACGAAGAAGCCGAAGAGCTTCTTCTTTCCAGCCTGGTAGGCCTTCAATTCCGCCGGATTCTCCTCGAGGACCTGAAGGATCATCCGGTGGATGGCGTCCCGGTCGCTCACCTGGACGAGCCCCTGCTCCCGAACGACCGTTTCGGGATCCTTTCCCGAATGGAACATCTCTTCGAAGACGGTCTTGGCGATGGTCCCGCTGACGGTTCCCTGTCGGATCATGGCGAGAAGCTCGGCCAAGTGAATTTCCGACACCGGGGACCGGGTGATGTCCAGGTGCTCCTTGTTCAGATGGTGCGTCAGTTCACCCATGACCCAGTTGGCGGCGATTTTGGGGTCGGAACCCAGACGGACCAGAGTTTCATAGTAATCCGCGGTTTCGCGGGCGGCGGTGAGCACCGAAGCGTCGTATTCCGAAAGGTCGTACTGCTGCATGAAACGCAGTTTCCTGGGGTCCGGAAGCTCCGGTAACCGACTGCGAAGCGCTTCCCGCCAGGCGTCGTCGACTTCTACGGGGACCAGGTCGGGATCGGGGAAATAGCGGTAATCGTGGGATTCTTCCTTGCCGCGCATGGAGAGGGTCTGGTTGCGCGCCGGATCCCAGAGCCGTGTTTCCTGGACCACGGAGCCGCCGGCCTCGATGACGGTGCGCTGGCGGCGGATTTCGAAATCCAGGGCCTGTTGCACGTGCCGGAACGAGTTCATGTTCTTGAGTTCGGTGCGCACTCCCAGGACCGGGCTTCCAAAGGGACGTATAGACACGTTGGCGTCGCACCGGAAACTGCCTTCTTCCATGTTTCCATCGCAGATGCCCGTATACCGGAGAATGCTCCGCAATTTCCTCAAATAGGCGCCGGCTTCTTCGCTGGATCTCAGGTCGGGCTCGCTGACGATTTCGATCAAAGGCACGCCGCACCGGTTGAAGTCCACGTAGCTCACCGGACTGAACTCGTCGTGAATCAACTTGCCTGCGTCTTCCTCCATGTGGATGCGGATGATTCCAACGCGTTTCCGCCCGCCGTCCAACTCGATTTCGACATAGCCGAGTTCCGCAAGGGGTTCTTCGAACTGGGAGATCTGGTAGCCCTTGGGGAGATCGGGATAGAAGTAGTTCTTGCGGGCCAGCCGCGAAAACGGAGCAATGCGGCAATGGGTGGCGAGCCCCATCATGACGGCGTATTCCACCACTTTTCGGTTGAGAACCGGTAAGGTTCCGGGCATGCCCAGACATACCGGACACGTATGCGAGTTGGGAGGGGCCCCGAAGCGGGTGGAGCATCCGCAAAATATCTTACTGTCCGTAAGCAGTTGCGCGTGCACTTCCAGGCCGATGACGGCTTCGTATTCCATGACGGTTCCATCCCTCGACGGGTCTGATTCGTATCTTGTCTGTATAGGTTGGAAAGGGAAAAGGTGTCAAGTGGAAACCCGGACAGGGGTTGACGCTCAATGTCCCGGATCACGCCTGTCGCCGGTCCGCCGGGGAGTTGTTGGGCGGGGTCCCCGAGTCGGGATTTCCACGGCTCAGAGCCCGGTGCACGACATCCCTGAGTTCCGAGGGCGCGAAGGGCTTGGGTAGAAATTCGATGGCGCCGAGTTCCAGGGCTTTCTTCATGTTGCCCATAGTGGCGTATCCGCTTATGGCGATGGAGACGATGGATCGGTCCAAACGGCCGATACGGGTGAGCATTTCCAGGCCGCTGATCCCGGGCATCTTGAGATCCACGAGCACCACGTGGGGCCGGAATACCTCGAGCAGTTTGAGCCCGGTGGAACCGTCCGCGGCCGAAACCACCACGTAGCCGTCCTTGCTCAGGACCTGCCGGCAGGAATCCCGGATGGCTTCTTCGTCGTCGACGATCAGGATCCTGAGGGATTTTTTGGAAGCCGTCATGATTTCAGTCCGATAAAGGGCGCCGATGCGCGACTCCGAGTGCTCGAACGCCTGAAACACCTGGTTTCCTTGCCTCGGGGAACGTGGAATCCGACCCTTGGGGGGAAATACCCCGGAGTGCGCCCCGGAGGGAAACAGCGCCGGGAAATCCTATTCCAGTCCGCATCGCCGAATCTTTTCACGCAGGGTCTTCCGATCGATTCCCAGCGCCTCCGCCGTCTTGGAGCGATGCCCCGAAAACAGATCGAGGACCTTGAGGATGTGGCGGCACTCGGCATCCGCAAGGGACAAGGTTTCCCGGGCGTCTTCCTGTCCCGAAACCACGCCCGCGAAAAACAAGTCGTCCGGACGGACCTCGGATGAGCGGCAGAGAACTCCGAGTCGTTCCACGGTGTTTTCCAACTCCCGGACATTGCCCGGCCAGTCATGCTGCATGAGGATGTCCATGGCCTCCCGGGATACGTGAAGAGGCCGAAGCCCACGCTGCCGGCCGTGCCTCGACAGAAAATATTCGACCAGCGCGGGAATGTCCTCCTTGCGGGACTTGAGGGCGGGCATGTCGATGGTAACCACGTTGAGGCGGTAGTAGAGGTCTTCGCGGAATCGCCCCTGGTTGATTTCTCCGCGTATGTCCCGATTCGTGGCCGCGATGATGCGCACATCCGCGTTGACTTCACGGTGGCTTCCCACGCGGGAGAATTTCCGCTCCTCCACCACCTTGAGCAGTTTGGCCTGCATTTCGAGGGAAATATTGCTGATCTCGTCAAAAAAGATGGTGCCCTCGTGGGCCATCTCGAGTTTACCCATTTTGTTCTGCTCCGCGCCGGTGAACGCGCCGCGCACGTGTCCGAAAAGTTCGCTCTCGAAAAGCGTGGGCACCAAGGATCCGCAATCCACGGAAACAAAGGGAGCGTTCTTTCGAAGGGACAACTCGTGAATATGTCTCGCCACCACCCCTTTGCCGGTGCCGCTGGGACCCGTGGTCAACACGGTGCTTTCCGTGGGCGCCACCAGGGCGATGATTTCTTTGATACGGCGCATGGGTTTGCTGTCCCCGATCAAAGAGGGGGAAGTATCCGTTTTCTGGAGTTCCTGGCGCAGAAAGAGGTTTTCACGGGAGAGGCGCCGTCGTTCGAAGGCCCGCACCACGCCTTTTTTCAGTTCCTGCGGCGTGAAGGGCTTCGAGATGAAGTCCGATGCGCCCAGCCGCATGGCATCCACCGCGGTCTGGACCGTGCCGTACCCGGTTACGATGATGACCATGGACTCCGGGTCCTGTTGCTTGATTCTCCGGAGGACCTCGATCCCGTGGATATCGGGCATATTCAGATCCAGAAGCACCAGTTCGTAGGAGTACCGGTCGAACAGCTCCAACCCCCGCTTGGAACTGTCCGCCCAATCCGTTTCATACCCGTTGCCCGAAAGGGTCTGGATGCATGCGTCGGCAATGTGGTAATCGTCATCGACGATGAGGATTCTATCCTTTGAAACCAAGGATGACTCTCCATTACTCGGAGGGCCGCCGGAGAGCGGGCGTAAGGCCGGAACCCACGCGTCTCCCCCGCGGCCGGCAAACGAAACGACGGCCGCTTACCGAACCATGTTCTTCCTTATTGCGGGCGGGCCGGTGCAAAACGATGAGATCCAAGGCGGGCGAATCCTGAGGAATGAGACGCACCCTACAGTACGCCGTAGTGACGAAGGATGAAGCCCAACGCCGCAGATCGCGTTTTTCAACGGCCTGTTATGGATCCTATACTCTAATAAGAATACCATAATCTCAACCCGTTTGTTACCTCTTCGGAGCGAGTGGAAAGAGGCTGTTATCGGAAAGTCCCGGAAGGATGCCGGCTTTGAGCACCGGAAATGCGAAGGGGTTGAGCAACGGGGTTACGCCGGCGGCCCGTTGAACCACCGTATTACGGGCAGGCCGGTGTAAAACGAAGAGCTACAAGCCGCGGCTTCGGTCACGCCGACGGCGTGGCCGCAGATCGCGTTTTTCAACGGTTTGCCGGGAGGGCGCCATGTCCGGAAACGATGAACCGTCCCTCGTTCTTTATCTGGTGGACGGCAGTTCCTATCTGTACCGGTCTTTTTACGCCGTGAAAGGACTGCGGAACAAGGAGGGTCTTCCCACGAACGCCGTCTTTGGCTTTCTGAACATGATTCTCAGGATCCTGAAAGCCAAAGCTCCTTCGCACATGGTCGTGGCCTTCGACACCCGGACCCCTACCTTCCGGCACCAGCGATACCCGGAATACAAGGCCCACAGGGACAAATTGCCCGAGGAACTGGAAGTCCAGATTCCTTACATCAAGGAGGCGCTCCGTCTCTTGGGCGTACCCATACTGGAAGCGGAAGGATTCGAAGCGGACGATATCCTGGGGACCCTTGCCCGCGAGACGGCGGACTCCGGCGGAGAAGCGGTTCTTGTGGCGTCGGACAAGGATTTTTTCCAGCTTCTTTCCGACGGTATTCGAATGTGGGACACCATGAAGGATACGGAAGTCGCGCCGGAACATATCCGAGAACGATTCGGCGTGGAACCGTCCCGTGTCCTGGAGGTTATGGGGCTTATGGGGGACGCTTCGGACAACATTCCCGGGGTGCCTGGGGTGGGAGAAAAGACCGCCGTCAAGCTCATCCAGGAGTACGGAAGTATAGAGCGGATTCTGGAGCGGAGGCATGAGATCACGCAGGCGAAACTGCGGGAGAATTTGGAGAAATACGGAGATCAGGCGCTCACCGCCATGGAACTTATGGTGATCCGTACGGACGTTCCCTTAGACGTGTCTCCTCATGAATTGGAACTGCGTCCTCCGGACCGCGCAGCGCTCCGGGAGTTTTATCGAACGCTTGATTTCAAGAAGCTCGCCGAGGAATTGGGCGGAGAGGAAGAGGAATCCGCTCGGGACGCACCGAAAACGTACGCACCGATCACCCGGTGGGAAGACTTGGTGGAGCTGATAAAGCGCCTGGAACAGGCCGAGGTGTTCGCCCTGGATACGGAAACCACGTCTCCGGAGCCCACGCGAGCCCGCCTGGTGGGCATTTCGTTTTCCCTTGCACCTCATGAGGCGTACTATGTGCCGTTGGCCCACTCGACCCTGTGCGTACCCGAGCAGATCGAGGAACGTCGGGCTCTCGAGGCTCTGAGGCCTGTGCTCGAGTCATCACACCCCCTCAAAGTGGGTCACAACATCAAGTACGACATCATCGTGCTGAGACGGCGCGGAATCGCCTTGGAAGGCGTCGTTTTCGATACCATGGTGGGGTCGTACCTGCTGGACCCCGAACGCCACGGACACAGCCTCGCCAATGTGGCCTGGGAATTCCTGGGAGAGCGAACGACTACCTACAAGGAAGTGACGGGTACGGGCAAGTCCGAAGTCACCTTCGACCTTGTCCCCCTGGACAAGGCCTGCCGATATGCAGCGGAAGACGCCGATGTGTGTTTTCGCTTGTACCGCCTCCTGGAGAACGAACTGGGCGTGAAATCCCTCCAACGGCTCATGGAACGGGTGGAAGTGCCGCTGATTTCGGTCCTGGCGACCATGGAGATGCACGGTGTCAAGGTGGATCGCCGGGTCCTGGAGGACATGTCCCAAGAAATTGCTCTCCAGCTCGTGGAATTCGAGGAACGGATCTACAAGCTCGCGGGGCGCAGATTCAACCTGAATTCACCCCGCCAGCTGGGCGCCGTCTTGTTCGAAGAGATGGGTCTTCCCCCGATGAAAAAAACGGCCAAAAAATCCGGCTTTTCCACGGACATGGAAGTCCTCGCCGTGTTGGCCCGATCCGAGCCCATCGCCATGGATCTGTTGAACTACCGACTCTTGACCAAGCTGAAGTCCACCTATGTAGACACGTTGCCTCTTCTTATACATCCGGAAACCGGGCGTGTTCACACATCCTTCAACCAAACGGTCACGGCCACCGGCCGGCTGAGCAGCAGCAACCCCAACCTGCAAAACATCCCCGCGCGGGGGGAAGAAGGCCGTCGGATTCGGGGGGCGTTCGTGCCCGAAAACGGGTTCAAACTGGTCTCGGCGGATTACAGCCAGATCGAATTGAGAATTCTGGCCCATTACTCGGAAGATCCCGTGCTGACGGAGGCCTTTCGCAGAGGAGAGGATATCCATAGCCAAACGGCGTGCGGCCTGTTCGGGGTTCTTCCGGAACAGGTTTCATCCGACATGCGCAGGCAAGCCAAGGTCGTCAACTTCGGGATCATCTACGGCATGAGTTCATACGGGCTGTCAAGGCAACTGGGGGTTTCGAGGCAGGAAGCCCAGGAAATCATCGACCGGTATTTCCTTCGTTTCGCGGGAGTCCGATCCTTTATCGAAGGTAACCTGGAAGAGGCCCGAAAACGGGAATATGTGACCACCATTCTGGATCGCCGAAGATATCTTCCCCAGATACGGAGCCGAAACAAGACCCAAAGGAGCAACGCCGAACGGATCGCCACCAACACCCCCTTCCAGGGATCCGCCGCGGATATCATCAAGGTGGCCATGATCCGATTGCACACGCTGTTGAAGGAACGGAGCAGCCGGACCCGGATGATTCTTCAGGTGCACGATGAACTCGTCTTCGAAGCGCCGGAAAAGGAGCTGGAAGGAGTCATGGACATGATTCGCGGAGAGATGGAGACGGCGGTTCCCCTTAAGGTGCCCCTGGTGGTGGATGTTCGAGCCGGCGACAATTGGGCGGAGGCCCATTGATGGAAACCCGCGCCGTCGCATACGGGGAGGAGTTTTGGCAGGTCGTAGAAACGAAATCTGGATGCGACTCCGGAAAATGTCCAGGATGGTGACTCCCTGATGAAGATGTTCCGATGGTCCTATGTATTACCCAAGCTCCCGAGCCTGCTGTTCCAACGGCGCATGCGGTTCGATTTCGAATATCTTCCCCACCAGGTGCGCGGACTGGCGGCCCGAAAAGTTCGTAATTTTCTCATTGCCGGGTTGAACCAGGTCTTTCTGCCCGCGAGACCCTTGGGCTATCCCGTTATCGCCCAGGTGGAGCCGGTCAATTTCTGCAATCTTTCCTGTCCCCTGTGCCTCACCACCTCCGCCACCCAATCGCGGCCGCCCCGAATATTGCGGTTTCCGGTATTCCGCTCGTTCATGGACGAAATCGGCGAATACCTTCTCCTGATGGTGCTTTGGAACTGGGGAGAGCCCTTCCTGAATCCCGAGATTTTCAGGATGATCGCGTACGCCAAATCCAAGGGCGTTGTGGTCCATTCAAGCACGAACGCCAACATACCATGGAGCGAGGATGAGGTGGAAGCCCTGGTGGATTCCGGATTGGATAGCCTGGTCATCGCCGTGGACGGCGTGAGCCGCGAAACCTATCGGGAGTATCGAATAGGCGGGAACCTGGAATTGGTGTGGCGGAACGTGGAGCTTCTGGTCCGGATGAAGAAGCGAAAAGGGGGTATCCACTTAACGCAAGTACCCCCTATAGGTTGTGTTTTCTTTGGACGATCTGCCGATATGGCAACGGGGCAGTCATAACAGCCTGTTCGATAAGGCGATAGAATAGCATGCCTCGTG